>Ga0194129_10001471_pt1 | contig 38639 bp, 37 predicted proteins | sample TA2KigCa35mmetaG_FD_150862 | JGI IMG/M metagenome (GOLD analysis project Ga0194129, IMG submission 150862) | Freshwater microbial communities from Lake Tanganyika, Tanzania - TA2015038 Kigoma Deep Cast 35m | ecosystem: Environmental > Aquatic > Freshwater > Lake | place: Tanzania: Lake...
ATGACAATCAATCGTACAACCCTTCTGGATCTTCCCCTCCCAGTTACGGGGACTGAATCCGGTGTTTGGGGTGACATCACTAACAATGGCCTGTCTCAATACCTCGATATTGCGATTGCGGGGCGAAACGCTCTAACAAGTGCAAACTTCACAGCCGGTGCGCTGACTCTTTCTCTAACCGAAGGGGACGCTTCAGCAACCAATATTGCGGCGACAAGTGCTCAGTACGGAACCCTGTTTGTTTCTTCTCTAGCGGCTAATTCAACGATTACGGCTCCTAGTTCAAACCGGGCTTACCGAGTTGTTAACGCTGATGCAACCTACACGCTGACAGTTAAGGCTTCTGGGCAGACTGGTGTAACACTTTTACCCGGACAGACTGCGGTTGTTGCATTTAATGGAACGGATTATGTTTTTGTTGGCATGGTTGGTGCTGGCACCGTAACTAATGAAGCAATCGCACGATTTGATGGTACAACAGGCAAATTAGTACAAAACTCATCAGTGACCATATCGGATGCGGGCGCTGTTGTTGCGCCGCAAGCAGGTTCAGTCATTCCGTTTTATTTTGATAATCAAGCGGCATTTCCGTCTGCCAGCACTTATCACGGTGCAGTCGCCCACTCACACGCAGATGGGGCCATGTACTTTGCACACGGCGGAAGTTGGGTTAAATTATTAAACGTGGGTGTTGTTTCTGGGGTAACGCAACTCGATGTAGACAACCTCCGCTTAGACGGTAATACGCTTTCTTCCACGAACTCAAACGGCAACATCACGCTGGCCCCCAACGGGACAGGACGGGTTCAAGTCTCTGGAACGACTTCAAACTCAGGTGGTATTGAGTTGTTTGAGGACACGGACAACGGCACGAACAAGGTTCTGCTTACTGTTCCAGCGAGTATTGCTTCAGATGTAACGGCAACGATCCCTGCTACAACGACGACTCTGGCTGGATTGGCTGTGGCTCAGACCTTCTCGGTCTCCCAGCGGGGTACGGTCACGACGGATAACGATGGTTCGTTCGATATGAACGCCACAAACAACTTCCTCTGCACCCCGACCGCAGGATTTGCGTTGACATTTACCAACATCACGGCAGGGCAGTCTGGGAACATTATTCTGGTCAACGGAAGCAACTACGCCATCACAGCGGCTGCGGCAACCAAAGTAGCATCTACAACTCTTGCGACCATCTCGGCAACTGGGACATATTGGCTCTCATATTTTAGCCCTGATGGAACGAATGTGTATGTGGCAAACACCGGAGCCTTGGCATGAGTTTGATTAGCGGTTCTTCCGTAACGGGTGCTGGTGGCCCAAGTCAATATCAAATCTCCCGCAGTCTGCGGTTTAACTCTGCTAACTCTGCGTATCTGAACAGAACTCCTGCGTCTGCTGGTAACAGAAGGACTTGGACATTTTCGGTTTGGATGAAGTTGGCATCTAGTTATGCAAGCACAATCATCTTCAGCGCCGGAACATCAGGAAACTTTGTTGTAAGTTTTGGGCCTTCTGGGAACGAATACATACGAATTCGTGGCACTACTCTTGAACTTATAACAACGCAGGTATTCAGGGATTTTGGGTCTTGGTATAACTTCACCTTTACGGCAGACAGCACCAACGCAACCGCCGCTGACCGTTTCCGGTTTTATGTGAACGGTGTCAGAGTAACTGCATTCAGCACAAACATATCTGCCTCGCCTAGCGAGCAATTTGAGTGGAACAACAATTCTGCTCACAATATCATGCGGTTCGCTTTTACAAGCGCATCGTACAGTAACGGCTACCTCACCGAGATCAACTTCATTGACGGGCAAGCCCTAGACCCATCCTCATTCGGTGAATACAACGCCACCACAGGAGTATGGCAACCCAAAAAGTACACAGGCACATACGGCACTAACGGTTTTTATTTGCCCATGAGTGCTGGTACAACATTTTCTGGGTTCTTTGATGGTTCAAATGACTATCTCAGCGTAGCCAGTAACGCCGCATGGCAGTACGGTACGGGTGACTTTACATTGGAATGGTGGTTGTTTGGCACAACGTCTGGCTCATTTAGCAACCAAAACCTTATTGGGCGATATAATGTTGGCGCAAGTGCTTTTGGTATGTTACAAATCGATGGTACAAATATTTATTGGTATTACGGCAACGGTGCGGCTTACACATTTACATTAGGGTCAGCGTTAAACACAAATCAATGGTATCACATGGCCGTTTCTCGGTCTGGAACAAGTTTACGATTTTTCTTAAATGGAACTCAGGTTGGAAGCACTCAAACCGATAGTACAAATTATTCTGGAACTGCGGAATTTAGAATAATAAACGCCCATCAAACTTCAGCAACTTATTTCCCCGGCTATATTTCTAATGTCCGTGTTGTTAAAGGAACTGCGGTTTACACCGCTAACTTTACTCCGTCCACAGCACCTTTAACGGCAATTACAAATACTGTTTTGTTAACTTGCCAATCTAGCACGTTTATTGATAATAGTACGAATAATTTTGCAATCACAAACAATGGGGGAGCAATTACACAACTATTTTCGCCGTTTTATTTTGATGCTACTGATGACCAATCAGGCAACGGCAATAACTGGCAACCTAATAACCTAAACCTAACCACCACAGGGGTTGGAGCAGACAATCTTGTAGATGTTCCTACGCCATTTGGTACTGATACAGGTGTAGGTGGTGAGGTGCGTGGGAATTACTGTACGCTGAATCCTGTTAAATATGTAACCAACTCAATTACATATAGCAACGGAAATCTTCAATACAAACCGGGAAGCAGTTGGTCAACCACGACTTATGTCGAGGGAACGATTGGTGTATTAGGTGGGAATACAGGTAAGTATTATTGGGAGTTATCTGCTGACCAAGACGGCCAATACTATACCGCTGGCGTTGCATTACAAAACAATACCATTGGTGGTTCTAACATTGGAACTACTGGTTCGGTAATGCTTTATGATTCAAGTAAATATGTTAATGGAACAGCCACAGGTAGTTTTTTAACTAGGCTTTCCGTTAATGAAGTAATGGGCGTGGCTTTAGATGCATCAAATGGGAAAGTTTGGTTTAGAGATTCTGGTGGTTGGCTTGGTAGTGGAGACCCTGCGGCTGGCACAAATGAAGCCGGAATAATAACTGGATTCTCTGGCGGGACATTGGTTCCTGTTTCTCAGGCCAACTCTATAGCAACTGTTACTGTCAATTGGGGTCAAAGAGCATTCGCCTACACCGCACCCTCTGGCTTCAAAGCACTCTGCACACAGAACTTGCCTGATCCGACTATTGTCGATGGTGGGGAATACTTTAATACTGTGTTGTATACGGGTACGGGGGCGGCAACTTTAGCCATTACGGGTGTTGGGTTCCAGCCCGACTGGGTCTGGGCTAAAAAGAGATCGGCTGTTGACAATCATGTAACTTCTGATGCGGTTCGTGGGGTTCAGAACGATTTGTTTCCAAATACAACTGCTGCTGCATCAGCAAACAGTAATGGATTACAAAGTTTTAATGCCGACGGATTTACAATTGGTTCTGGTTCTGGATCTGGTGTGTGGGGTGGAAATAGTGGTGCTACCTATGTCGCATGGAACTGGAGAGCCAACGGAGCAGGGTCTAGCAACACCGCAGGGTCAATCACTAGCACTGTGTCTGTGAATACGACCAGTGGGTTTAGCATTGCAACCTACACAGGCAACGGCTCTAGTAGCCAGACAGTGGGGCATGGGTTGGGTGTTGCTCCCGGCATGGTGATTATCAAAACAAGAAGCAACTCCGATAACTGGCGTGTATGGCACACATCTCTTACCAGCGGTCAAACACTTACATTAAACACTACAGCGGCACAGGCTTCATCTGGATTTTGGCCTTCAAGTCCATCGTCTACTGTGGTGTCTTTGGGTACGGATTCTTCGGTTAATAGCAATACACGGACTTATGTCATGTACTGCTTCGCCCCTGTCGCTGGGTATTCTGCCTTCGGGAGTTACACGGGCAATGGAAGTGCGGACGGGCCGTTCATTTTTACGAACTTTCGCCCCAGATGGCTCATGATTAAGCGCACTGATTCAACGAGTAACTGGTGGCTCTATGACACGGCTAGGGGAACTAGCAATGTGGTCTTTAATTGGCTGTATGCGGATGGTTCTGGCGCAGAAGATACTGGTGGTACTCGGTCAGTAGATATTCTTTCAAACGGCTTCAAACTCCGCAGAACAGACGCAGACTATAACGCTAATGGCGGAACTTTTGTGTACGCCTGTTTTGCTGAAAACCCCTTCAAATATTCCCTCGCCCGATGAGCATTTAACACAAGGAACTAATCATGTTTGCAATCGTTCAAAACGGAATCATCATCATGTATGTGCAAGCGGGCACGTCGTGGACTTATAACGGCGTTCAGTACCCACCCCAGTGGATTGCACAGTCAACCCAAGCGCAGAGAAACCAACTCGGTCTGGTCGATGTTGTCTACGGCCCACAAGCCAACCAGCAGTATTACTGGGTAAGCCAAGACGAGCCGGTTTACAACGCTCAGACCAACACGGTTGACATCAACTACACCGCCACGCCCAAGGACTTGGATCAACTCAAGGTTCAACAGGCCGCTCAGATCAACCAAACCGCTTACACAATCCTGCTCCCCACGGACTGGATGGTGGTCAAAGCAGTCGAAACCCAAGGCACGGTCGAGCCGGACTGGAACACATGGCGGCAAAGCATCCGCACAACTGCTGACGAGTCAAGGGCCGCAGTAGAAGCCTGTACCACGGTGGACGAACTTGCTAACCTTCCCTCTATCCAATGGCCTCCTAGCCCTGAACAACTTGCTCAAATCGCTGCTCAAGAGGCTTTAAATGTTCAGGACGAGGGTGTTGAGGGTGAAGAACCCGCCCAACAGGGGTAAGTTGTGACACCTCTCGCCCTCGTTGAGATCGGAGGAAGGCTTTTAGACAAGATCATCCCGGATAAAGACGCACGGGATAGAGCAAAGGCCGAACTGATAAAAGCCTCGCAGGATCAGGACTTCCAGCGGGACATGGCCCAGATCGAGTTGAATAAAGAAGAGGCCAAGATGGATCTCTTCCGAGGAGGCTGGCGACCAGCCGTGGGGTGGACATGCGGAATTGCGTTTGCCTTGCACTTTGTGTTGTTCCCACTTCTCAACTTCTTCCTAGCCAGTGCGGGGCAAGAGCAAATTGTTGTCGCCTTCGACATGGACACGTTGATGACGGTGTTGCTTGGTCTTTTAGGTCTTGGTGGTCTGCGTACAGCAGAGAAGTGGAAAGGGATTAAGTAATGGATTGGAGCCGTTACCCAAACTTCAAGGAGTCTGAGTTTGCCTGTAGTCACTGTGGCAAAACCGAGATGGATGCAGACTTCATGTTTCGGCTTCAACTTCTTCGTGCTCGGTATAACAAACCCCTCACCATCTCATCTGGCTATCGATGCCCACAACATCCGATAGAGGTTAAAAAAACCTCTTCAGGAGCGCATACTACGGGTAAGGCTGCGGATATTGCGGTGCAGGGAGCCGAGGCCCACAAAATTTTGATGCTTGCGTTGGATATGAACTTCAAAGGAATCGGGGTTCAACAAAAAGGCACTGGGCGGTTCATCCACCTAGACGACTGGGACAATAACAGACCAACGGTCTGGAGTTACTAAATGCCGCTCTCACGTATTCAGTTTAAACCGGGGCTTAACCGAGACCAGACCAACTACGCTGGCGAGGGTGGTTTTTATGAGTGCGACAAGATCCGGTTCCGTTCTGGCTTCCCGCAGAAAATAGGCGGTTGGCTGCGCTACGGGGTGTTTACACTGATTGGTATATGCCGTCAGATGTACAACTACATTACGAGTTCCTCTGACAATATCTTGGCCTTGGGGACAAGCGCCAAACTCTACCTTGATATTGCAACAAACTTAATCAACATTACCCCCCTTCGACCGGTTGATCCAACATATACAACCTCGGCAACAGATAACTGCGTTAGTACTACAAACGGGCAGACAGGGGTAACAATTACAATCAGTGGTTGTACAGCACTTGTTGGAAACTACGTACAGATTTCCGGTTCAACTACGGTCAATGGCATCCCTGCCTCTGAGATCAACGGGAACCACGAGATTCTGACTGCGCCAAATAACAACTCATTCACAATTGCTACAACTACAGCGGCAACCAGTACAGGCTCTGGCGGCGGGACAGGGATAACTGTTTCGTTTGAAATTACAGTTGGTGAAGACACAACTATTTACGGATACGGCTGGGGTACTGGAGGATGGGGTGCCGAAGGATGGGGTACTAGCGGATTAACGCCTATCACTATTTTCCAGCGTGACTGGTTCATGGACAACTTTGATAACGATTTAGTCGCAAATATTAGAAACGATGCTATTTATTACTGGGAGTATGACGGCACATTTACCAGCCGAGCAGTTTTGTTGTCATCTTTAGCAGGAGCCAGCGATGTTCCAGATGAGGCGATGCAAATTCTTGTTTCTCAAAACGATAAGCATTTGTTATGTTTTGGGGCAACTCCTTTTGGTGGCGGTTCTTTTGATCCATTGCTTATTCGTTGGGCTAATCAAGACGAGCCTACAAACTGGACTCCGTCCCCGACAAACTCTGCGGGGTTTATACGAATATCTCGTGGATCAAGGATTGTTAGGGCGCTACCAACCCGACAGGAAATATTAGTTTGGACAGATTCGCACTTATACACCCTCCAGTTCACAGGCACTACCGATGTATTCTCCTTGCAAGAGTATGCCGACAACATCTCAATTATTAGTCCTCGTGCCTGTATCTCGGCTAATAACGTCACCTACTGGATGGGACTGGACAAGTTCTATATCTACGCTGGTCGGGTTGAAACGCTCCCATGCACCATTCGTAACTACGTTTTCCAAGACATTAACCTGAACCAAGTAGAACAGATTATCTGCGGTACGAATGAAGGCTGGAATGAAGTCTGGTGGTTCTATCCAAGTGCTGATTCAGAAACAAATGATCGGTACGTTATTTATAACTATCTTGAAAAGATCTGGTACTACGGAAATATTGAGAGAACTGCATGGCTTGACTCTCCGTTGCGTGAGTATCCTCAAGCGGTTGGTGGTTACTTACTGTATAACCATGAGCAGGGTACGAACGACGACACCAGCCCGATGACAGCGTTTATACAGACCAACGACACTGATATTCAGGACGGGGATCAACTTATGCTGATTAAGCGCATTATCCCTGACGTTGACTTTAATGGCTCGACGGCTGCGACTCCAAGGGTAATGATGACCATGCGTCCTCGTAACTTCCCCGGTTCTAACTACATCACGACCAATGAGCCTGACGTTGACCGGTCTACAACCGTCCCAGTGGAACAGTACACAGAGCAGGTATTTATCCGTGCCCGTGCCCGCCAGATGGCGTTCAAGATACAGTCTGATGAGTTAAATGTTCAGTGGCAACTGGGAGCGCCGAGGCTGGATGCTAGACCCGATGGTAGAAGATAAATGGCACTGGAAAAGTTTCGTGCTTCGCCATTACCGATACCGGGGGCTGAATACGACCAACAGTACATGCTCCAACTCATCCGTGTGTTGGGGATTTATTTCAGTCAGTTAGATTCGCTTACCCCGAATCAGGCGCAGTCTTACAGAGCAGACGAGTTTTTTGGTGGTGTTTTTCGTGGCGATTTATACGGCGGAACAATTGCAGGTTTTGGTAGTGGGATTAATCTACCTTTTGGGATATTGATTTCTAATCAAGATCAATCTTCAGCAGGAACAACGGTAGAGAATCTTATTACATACAGCAGTGTGGAGGAAAGTAACGGGGTTACATTTGAAGGGTCAAAGATTCGGTTTCCAAATGCTGGTTACTACTTAATTACTTTTACCTTGCAAGTTACCAATCAAACAAACGCCATTAAAGAGTTTGAAGTCTGGTTGAAAGATACCGGGACAAACATTGACTCTAGTAATACCCGTTTTGATATTCCAGCCCGCAAAAGTGTCAGCATCTGGGGTCACGCCGTTCCAGCCATAACCTCAATATTTGCAGTCCATGACCCAGAAACAGAGTATTTAGAAGTTGCTTGGTGGTCAGAATCGACGGATGTGTATCTAGAACATTACGCCGCTGGGACGAGTCCAACCAGACCTGCTATTCCATCTGTAATCCTAACGGCTAACTTTATTTCTGCCATGACAAACTTCCCAATCCCGGCAACCCGAAGGCTGGTCTTGGCAGGGGTGGCACCAAGTCTGATTCGTGGAACGGTCGGCATACCGCCGGTTGCCTCTTTGGGCTTGACTGGAGCCGCTCCTACTGTAACTATTGCTTAAAATCAAGGATAATACTGCCATGCAATATCCAACCATCGCCCAACCCCAATATGGCTTCGGCCCGACCATGCCTCCCGGTATGTACGACACCCCCCCTGCATTGATGAACTTCAATAAGGGTGGATTAGCCTCTTTGTCCCTTCCTGAAATGGCAGAACGAGTTGAAGCTGCTGGGCGTGGAGGTGACACGATTCTGGCTCACATTACTCCTGAAGAGGCCGGGATTCTTCAACTGCTCGGTGGATCTGGAACGATCAATCCCAAGACAGGACAACCTGAGTATGTTAGAAAAACATTAAAGAAAGTTGTTCCTAAAGAAATCTATAAGCCGATTTCTTCCCTTGGTAAAGCAATTGAAAGAGGTGTTGAGTCCATTGCCAAGGCTCTTGGCCCCGTTGGATCTATTGCTGCTGCTTACTTTGGTGGACCAATCGGTGCGGCTTTATACCAAGGTCTTGCTGCCCCCGGTAGTAGTTTTGATGTCAAAAAAGCAGCTTTAGCTGGTGGATTGACTTATGCAACAACTGGCACTTTGAAACCATCATTTGACTACTCGGGTACATTTGGTACTGCACCTACTACAGTGCCATCTACTGATGTTCCTCCCCCCACACCCGCGCCTTCAGTGGTAGATGCTGTTGGCGGAGACCCGTATGTTTATGGTTCGACTGCGGCTGATTACTCCCAAGCAGCTCAACCAATCCCCGGACAATTTATTCCTTCTGAAAGCGGAGCGGGAGCAGACATTGCGATGAGTGAGGCGGCTGATCCAAATAGATTTAACTACAATCTTGAAGCGGCTAAAATTGCCGATGCAAGCGCACAGCCACCAGCAACTTTTGTTGATCGTGCATTAGAAGGTCTTTCTAGCCTGCCCGGTAAAGCAATTGATGTTCTTACTCCCACTAGCGCAAAAGATGCTTTATTAACAGCTTCCTTGGCAACGACGGCGTATGGATCAATCAAGTCTTTGCAAGAACTGGAAGATCAGAAAAAAGAAGCCGAGCGGATCTTAGCTGCACAGGAAGGTAAAAAACAAGAAGACATTGCATGGGCGCAAGGTGTTCTTCGTGACTACCCAATTAACTACAGGCGCCTGACCGCAGAAGATGTTCGTGCCCAACAAGGCATGGCTGGCGGCGGGTTGGCTAGTTTGAACGCATTTAAGTCTGGTGGTAATCCTCGGTTTTTGAAGGGTGGCGGTGATGGGATGTCTGACGATATTCCTGCCACGATTGGTGGTCGGCAAAAAGCTCGTTTATCAGATGGTGAGTTTGTTATTCCTGCCGACGTAGTCTCACACTTAGGCAATGGGTCTTCCCGTGCTGGTGCAAAGAAGCTTTACAAGATGATGGACAACATCCGCAGGGCCAGAACCGGAAAAAGACGGCAAGCCCCCGAGGTCAGTGCCGACCGCTACATGCCAGCGTAAAGGATAGAACATGGCAACTACATCACAAGTCGTAACCAGTCAGCTACCCGCCGCGTTTGAGACGTTTTATACGAGCGGTGCTGAGGGTCAAAAGGGTTTAATCCCCCAAGCGTTCCAGCTTTTTGGACAGGGGACTCCCGCTGCCTACAAAACTATTTATATGGATCCGCTTAAAGCAGCGAATTTATATAGTGGAGCGGATCGTATAAGTGGATTAACGACAGACCAAACTAGTATAGGCACAGAATTAAGGGGTATGACTACCCCCGGACAATTTGCTTCTGGAGCAACAGCTATTGGTTCAGGCGTAACCGCTTTAACTGGATTGCCAAGTATTACTGACTCCGCTACTTTATTAAAGTACACGTCTCCTTATGCTCAGAACGTAATTGACGTTCAGAAACAGAAAGCAATTGAGGACGCACAGAAAGCCCAACTAGGAGCAAACCTTGGTGCAGCGCGTCAAGGAACTTATGGTGGTGCTCGACAGCTTTTAGCCCAGACAGAACGCGAACGTGCGCTTGGGCAGCAGCTTGGTGATATTCAGGCTCGTGGTCTTCAAGCCGCATTTGAAGCAGGTCAGAGAGGTCTTGAGGCCGAGCGTACCGCACAACTCCAACAAGCTCAGACTCTCGGTACGCTTGGTCAACAATATGGTCAACTCGGTGTGGCGCAACAGGCAGCAGACATTGATCGGCTTAAGACTCTTGGCGCATACGGCGACCTTGAGCGTGCTATTGCACAGCAACAAAAAGATATTGACTACGAAAATATCATGCGTCAGATTCAGTTCCCCGAGTCTCAACTGGGCAAACTCAGTGAGTTTATTCGTGGTATTCCATTGGATCAAAGAACCACAACTACGACTCCACCGCCTAGTTTTGCTAGCCAGCTTGCTGGACTTGGCTTATCGGGGCTTGGCATTTACAACATGCTGAACCCGAGGGGGTAATCAATGAGCATCGCACAAAACCTCAAGCTTCTAAACAAGCCAATTGCTGAGTTGGCTATGTTGCCTCAAGAGACCATCATGCAGATGGCCCAGATGGGGCAGATTCCTGTTGCGTATGTAGCGCCCATTCTTGAAGTAAAAGCCGAACAAGCCCAAACCGGGGCTGAAATAGCTGCTATGGCTGCACAAGAACAAATGCCTCTCGGCACAGAAATAGAAAGAATTATTGCTCAAAACGCTGCCAACGAAGCAAAAGCGGCTATGCCCGCTATGCCACCAATGGCCCAACAAATGCCAATGCAAATGCCCGAGGATAGTGGGATTGCTGCGTTGCCTGTGGATGAAAGTATAGTTCCTGAGTATGCAGGTGGCGGGATTGTGGCGTTCAAGACTGGAGACTTGGTCGATGAGTTTGATTACAAAGCTGCTACTCGTGGTATTGATACAGCAAGTGGAAGAATGCCGTCCTATTCAGGTATATACAGTGGATTAAGTGGAGATGCAGCAGCTATTAAAGCGGCAAGAGAAGAATTTTTAGGGGCTAATCAATCAGTTGCAGACTTGCTTGCTTATAACGAAGCCGCTGAAAAACGTGCGGAAGCTCGTGCACGTCAGCAAACGGGAGCACGGATACTTCAAGCTGGTTTATTAGGGCTTAGTGGGGATTCTCCATATTTTGGTGTTAACTTAGGAAAAATGGCTCCCGCTGTTGAAGGTTATATGGGAGACGTTGAAAAGCAAGAAGCTGCTAAAGAAGCACGGAGCAAAGCTGCAATTGCGGCTAAGGCTGCTGCCCGTGCAGAAGATGAAAAATCATTTACCCAAGCGCTTCAAGAGCTTCAAGCTAGAAATAGACTTAGTGCTGAGCAGAGTTTTAGGGCTGGTGAGTCTGCGTTGGATCGCAAGAATAGGTTGGCTATTGCTAATCTTCCGCCGGATGTTGTTCGTGGCGCTAGGGCAATTATGATGCCGGGTGAAAAATTAGAAGATGCTCTGTCTAGATTCGCCAACATAACAAGCACTAAAGACCAATATAATGCGGCAGCGGGGTTGGTTAAGTCTGCATATGACGCTGCTAGTAAAAGATTTGCAGATAGTATTGGTGGATCTGGTGGTAATTTTTCTTTAGCCCAGGCAGCGGGTGGTATTAAAGAGGCTCAAAAACGACTTGGTATGACCAAAGAACAGGCCGAAAAGGAACTTACAAGGATAAGAGAAGAGTACCTCAAAGAAGCGTACCGTGATATTGGTATGAATCCAGAGACCGCTAATCGGTACTTACGTGCTCCTAGAGGCGATGCTCCTAGAGGCGGTGCTGCTAGAGATGGTGCTGGACAAGTAGATCTTTCTAATCCTCTACTTCGAGGGCGATAATGCTTAGTTTACGTGAGATCTTAAATGATCCAAACTACATTAATGCAAACGAAGCTACTAAACGAGCTATATTTGAGAGGTATGCTCCGCAAGATGAAAATTTTGTAACCGCTAATCCAGCAACACAGGAAGCAATACGTCAACGGTTTGGGGTTGCGGCACCTCCACCACAGGAAGAAACCGAGCCGACTGTAAGTCCGGTTGCTAAGGGTAAACCCGCACCAGTAATCCCACAACTGCCGGTAGCACCGGTAGCGTCAACTGTTTCTGAAGACGAGGGCTTCCTTGCTAGGAACTACCGCTACGCCAAAGACGCTTTGATTTCTGGATATGAGAGCTTTCGTGCCAATACCAAAGGTGAGGCGTTCGCCATTTCCCGTGGGGCGATGCTTAAGGATGAAGAAGAATATGGTGGCCCCGGAGTACCCTTAGCTCCTCCAGAAGTCCGAGAAAGATACGAGCGTAATAAGCGAGAGGCTGGACAGTACGCTCAAGATATCGCTGAATTCCAAAAACAAGCGCAGGAAAGACAACTTGCAAGCCCCTTGCGCCCCGAAACCGCACGGCTTAAAGCAGCGATGGGGGATGACCTCACGTTTATGGAGTCTGCTAAAGAGGCTGGGGCGGCGTTGTTTTCTAATCCGGTTGGAGTTATTGCCGACTTGGGCGCTGAGTCTCTACCGGCGATGGCGTACATGGTATCTACTGCTTTGATAGGTAGGCTCGCTGCGCAAAACCCAACAGCGGCGGCACAGGCTGGAGGTCTAGGATCGGCTGCTACTCAGTTCGGTAACGAGTATGTTGACCGGTTGCAGAAAGGCGAAAGCCATGACGAAGCTTGGAAAAACGCATCCATTAGGTCAGGAGTCATTGGCGTCTTTGATGCGGTGTCTTTAAAGACTGCGGGTTCTGCTGCCAACAAAATTATTGAAGCACTTAAAACTGGCAAGCCTGCTTTTGTCGCTGCCAAAGAGTTTGTCAAAGAAGTCGGTACCCAAGCTGGTCTTGGCGGTGCGGGTGAGGCTGCGGGATCCTTGGCTATCGGAGAAGTTCCTAATCCTGCTGCTGTAATAGCAGAGATGGCAGGTGAAACAGTAACTGGCCCGTTTGAAGCAATCGGCACTTACCAAAGAGTCAAGGAGATCAAGAAGCTTTCTGAAGAAGATAAGGCAATCGCCGATCTCGACAAACTAAACGCCGAAGAGATTGAATTAGAAGAGTCCATACTAGCCCGTGCGAATGAAATCATAGGCGAGTTTAGCGATGACGGCCAAACCATCTCGATGGATGATGCATATGCACGGGCTAGGTTTGAATTAGTTGAGGATAAGCCTGAGGCAGGTGGGGTCGATCTTGGGCTTGCCGGCGAAAAAGATTTGTTTGCTGAAGAGACTGCTAAAAAAGAACAACTTCAAAAGGCAATCGCTGAGTTCCCCGAAGAAGCCCAAGCTACTCCCCTCGAAGCTAAAAAATTAATAGACATAAAGCTTAAGAAAAAATTAGGTCGACCGCCAACTGATATTGAAACGTTAGAGGCGCTATATGAATTTACCCAAGAGAAAACCCGACGTTTACGAGCTGAGTCTGGAGGACGTAAGCCTCCTGTTTCTGTGCCTAGCGGAGAAGAAGCTGCCGCAGGAGTTACCGGAGCACCTGCAAGAACTGAACCAACAGGATTGGGTGAGGGTGTCGGGGCTGCTGCTAGCGTTGGAGCACGAGAAGAGCCAACAACAGGTGCATTAAAACCAAAAGATCAAATAAATACAGCCAAGCAAATGATGGCTGATATATCCAAACAGCCTTTAAACGTTGAGGGTGTTTCGGGGAACATCGTAGGCGATGTAAAAAGCTACAAGGGGTTCAAATTCTATAAAGTACAAGAAGGCTCCGAGACTTTTTGGAAAGCCCAAAGCCCTGAGAACCAAGCGCTCAATAGAATTGGTAGGGGCGATACGAGCCACGATAGCTTAGGACTAGCAAAAGATGCGATCAATGAGAACCTAGATAACAAATTTGATGCAGAGATGTTTGCTCGGAGGTTATTGCCTAGGCTAACTAAAGAGAAAGAAGCAGCGCCGACTGAAGCAAAAACTGCTGAAACGGCACCAGCAGCAACTACTGCACCTGAAGGAACAACGGAAGAACCAACACAGACGTACGAAGAAGCCCTTGCAGAAGATTATAAGCGTAAAGGGCTTGATAACCCTAATGAAGCTTCTAAGAAAATCCAAGAATCCCGCAACGTAAGCAAAAAAGTTGCTGATGATTATGTACAGGCTTTGCGCAAACGAGAAGCGGAACGAATTAAATTCTTTTATGGGTTGGGCAGCGAACAGGCGTTTAGGGAAGCTCTTGGAGAAGTTGAAAAAATAGAGAACCGCATCCGTGGAGTTGAGAAACGCCGAGAAGGTAAGCAATCGCTGTTGACTGAAAAAGGCGGCGCTACTGTACTGGATGCAACTCAAAAAATTGAAGCTAAAGAGGTAAGAGAAAGAGGAACTCGCCTTTCAAATGATGTTGAGGCTGAAGAAGTTTTTATTGACGGAGACTCAGATGTCTTTTTTGTTGTTGACAACGATGTTTTTCAGCCTACAACAAAAGAAGAATTTGACTCTTTAGCCGAAGAGCTTTTTGAAAAAGCAGAGTTTTATTCAATCCCAAAACAAAAACGTGGGATCCGTCCGGCTAGAGATGAAGACATCTCTCTACAAGATATCGATACAGGTGAAGTTCCGACTGTAACGCAAGAACAAATTGATGACGGTATTAAGGACTCTAAAAACCAAATCATTGAAGAGTTAGCTTCCCTAGGTCAAAAGAAAGCATCGTTGGTAGAAAGTATTCGCAACTATGGGTCGAGCATTGAAAAACAACGGCTTCTTAATGAATTAAATAGGTTAATTAAAAACTTAAAAGCTGCTCTTAGAGCGTATAGCGATAAAGTAGTATCTGCTGAAAACTTTCTTAATCATGGCCGAAACGCTATGGATGGGACTGGTGTTTTCAGAGAACCAGCTATTTCTTCTCAAGTATTTGAAGTAATTCAAAAAGTTTATAGTAGATTTCCAAAAGTTCTTGAGGGACTTCGTTTATCTGTCGTATCTCCAGGGATAGGCCAAGATAATATAGCCGGTATGTATATCCCGGTTGAAAGGTTAGTTCGTCTTTATATTGGCACAAAAGGTGCGTTTAATCCTTCCACCATACGCCATGAATTGATGCACTCCCTTGAGCAGATGATGACCAAGGAAGCGAAAGAAGCCATAATAAACGCTTATCATAGAGCGTTTCAAAAAGCTATTCAAAAGCACACCGATCTAAAAAGCCAAGCGTTTTTCCACAAGGTGATGAACTTTTTAGACAATCCTAGTCCAGAGTCTTTGGCTGTTGCTGTTAAAGCGATGCCTTCGTATGAGTTCTATCAATACGTAAACCCATCAGAGTTCTGGGCGGTTAACGCTGAAAAACTCTTTGCCGCTAAACTTGGAAGTGGGTGGGAAAGGTTTAAATCCGCTGTGCGTAAGTTGTTTGAAGCTTTAAAAGATACTTTTGGGTTTGACAATAATTATGCGGTACACAAAACCCTTGACGACTTACTAAAAGGGGAGGCACCTAGAGATGGCGTAGACCTTGTCAACTATTTACTTTCCGCAAAAGCGGTTGATTTTCTTGCTAACGTTGACGACACGATAGCTGATTTAGACCAAAAGGTTGCTTTGTTAGAGTTTAAAGTCGGGGACATCCACCCGACAATGGTCTCGGCTATATCCAACAATGACCTAAATGGTGCGTTACGGATTGCGTCTCAGAAGCTAACTGGTTTTTCTGCTGACCTAGCAAAAGCGCTTTTAGACCTTAAGCTACCAACAAACATAAGTTTTAACAACGGGCGTGACTTGGTTCGCCGCTCGATTGATAGTGTGTCAGCGCAGCAACAGAAGCGTTTATTTCGTTACGTGGAAATGCATTATCCGCAGGTCTACGATAAGTACTTCAAGAATTATGACCGTTCTGAATCTTTAGAGGCTGTGTCAAAAGGTCTTGCGGAACTACAGAAACCAAACTACAACCTTGGCCCTGTCGCCGCCGAATTCCAAACAGTTTTTGAAGCGTACGACAAATCCATTGAGGGCTTAACAGCCCCCGGTGCTTATTCCCCCCAATTTGACGAGATCACTCTTAATACCAATACGCGGACAGGTAAAAGCTACCGGGTCTTTTTGCACGAGGTTGTCCACGCCGCGACCGAATATGTTCTAAATACTTATGGCACTAACAAACAAGAGTTAACTCCGGGCCAACGCGAAGCCGTAGAAGAACTCACCAAGATGTATAACTACGCCGTAGAAAAGCTTGGCAAAGAGCCATACGGCATGACCAACATCTACGAATTTATCTCAGAAGTATTTACTAACAAGAAGTTCCAAGAGCTTCTTAAAGGCCTTAAGTACGAGCCTAAGAAAACGCCCTTTTTAAGTAGATTGGTAAAAGCAATCCTCAGAGCGTTTGGCTTAGATAACTTGGCGGGCAACGCCATGGCGGAAGCAACTAAGATTTTCTCAGCGGTGCGTACTGGAGCACCCTTTGCAGCGCAGCCGAGGTTTGCCGGGGGTAAGCGGGGTAAAAGAGTGCAGGGTCCTACTAGTACCCCCCAAACTTCACGTACCCAAGAACAAACCACCCAAAGTTATATTGGCACCGCAAATCTCGCTCTTACAGGGCGTATGACGTGGAGCAAAGCAATTAAAATAATGGGTAGTAGTTTTTGGGACGCTAGGAATACTCAGCTTAGACAAGTTGTTTTGGGATTTATGAACCTCAGCCATCTTGCCGAAATAACCAAAGACAAGTTTCCACAGATAATCGGTACGATTCGACTCATTGAAAAAATGATCGAATATAGATTAAGCATACTGAATGAAGCAGCTGACATATCTAGGCGGTGGACAGTTGCTCAATTTAAGAATCCAAAGCAGTCACAGATTATGGCTAGGATTATGCTTGAAGCAACAATGCGAAGTCTTGATCCTGATAACCCTAAAGGCCAACCTGTAAACGCTGCACTATTACAGGCGTGGGCTATTCTTAAACCAGAGTTTAAACAAATATACCGTGACGTTCGTGACTTTTATAAAAAATCAGTTGAGCGGATGATTAAGGAGTTAGAAGACCGGGTAAACAATAGCTCTCTGTCTCAACAAGAAAAAGAAAAATCGTTAGCAGAGATTGCTGCGCAGTTTGGCCCAGACAAACTTGTTTCGCCTTATTTCCCTCTGCGTAGGTTTGGAGAATTCTTTTTCCAAGTTGGCTCTGGTAATTTTAAAGAGTTTTACGAGTATGAAAGTGCTGACGCACGAAACTTAGCGATGAACAACCGCGTTAATGAGCTAAGTGAGGGTAACGCACAACAGCGAGCCTTAGTCGGTTCGGTTTACCCCGGCAATGGAGTTTCAGAAATATTTTCAAAAAATCGTGATGCTCCAGGAGTGTTAAAAGAAGTACAAGACCTTGTAGATTCTATAGGAAATATAACAACTCCCCCCACTAAAGCTCAATACGACGCGGCTGAAAAAGTCTTGCAAAAAGAACTAAATCGCACGCCTACAAAAGAAGAGGTTGAAAAAAGGTTTGAGAGAGATGAAATTAAAAAAGAACTAAAAGATAATATTAATCAACTGCTTTATGTCCTCTTGCCGCAACAAAGTATGCGCAAGATGTTTATTAATCGTAAAAATATTCAAGGTGCTAGCGAAGACATGCTTCGCGTGTTTTCTACGTCAGCGATTCACAGTGCCTACCAGCAATCACGGTTTAAATTTTCTGACAAGTTGCATAATAATATTACTAATGCTCTTGACGACATTAGAAACAACCCGTTACTTAGCAGGTCCGAAAAAGAAGTGTACAGGGACTTTGTTATTGAGTTAGAAAAACGGATGCCTGTGATTCTCAGCGCTGAGGACACTAGCTTTGCTGCAAAAGTTGCTGGTAGGTTGTCTGAAACTACGTTCTTTTTTATGCTGTCGGCCCCGTTCTCCGCAATGCTAAACACTATAGGTATGGCTCAGATTGCATTGCCATACATCGGCGGTACGTACGGATATGATAGAACAGCGAAGCTAATGACTAAAAATATACTTCGGTACACCAGCACGGTTCCGACTAGAACGATTAAACCTTTAGCAAAAGGAGATTTTTTAGAAGTTAAGTTTCCCTCTTTGGCAGAAGGCTATAGCTTTAAAAATGAACCAGTGCTACACCGAGCAGCTTTTGAGTTAGCACAAGAGGGCCAATACGAAATATCTCTGGTGAACGACTTCATGATGCTCGCTGAAGCCCCATCTGCGTTATACACGGGGTACATGGCGACAGTTAAAAAGATAATGTCTTCGCTGTTTCACCAAACAGAAAGGCTAAACCGTGAAGTTGTGTCCATAACGGTGTTTGAAATGGCTTACGAGAAGTTTACTACTGAGCCTAAGAAAGACACACGGGGTGTTGTTGAAAGGGATGCACAAGGTAACCCCGTCATGAACACTCCGGAAGAAGCATTTCAGTTAGCGATGGCAGAAGCCAAAGACATGGTCAGGGCTTCCCTTGGTGATTTTAGTCGTCAGATGAAACCTCGCTACTTTGTAGGCCCCGTTGGTTCAATAATATTTAAATTTAAGCAGTACCCGGTGCTTGTTACCTACATTCTCCTCAGAAACTTAAAGCTTGGATTTAGTCTGTATAGGCCTTTTGAACGAAAAAAATTATTAGCAAAATATGAAGAGCAGCTAATTAACGACAAAGTGTCTCCGGCAGTGATCAAGCAAAGAGTGGGGGAATACGAGGCTCACCACAAAGCAATTGGTAAAGAGGCTAGACGTAGACTGGCTGGAATTTTAGCCGTCACGTATTTACTAGGGGGGAATGAAGCATCCCCGTTCTACAGTATTGGACTTGGAGTGCTAGTAAATATGTTTGCAGATGACGAAGATGATGAGTTCTTTGACTGGGAAAACTGGGTAAAGAACTACGTTCAAGTAGAACTTGGTGGTGCTGCCGGTGATTTATTTGCTGAGATGGGTATGAACCCTGAAGTCTCAGGTAGTTTAGGAGATTTTATCGGCGACTCAATTCAAAAAGGAGTGGTTTCAACAATAACCGGGGGTAACTTTGCTGATCGCGTCAGTCTTGACCCTGTAACCATGTTTTATCGAGAAGGTCGATATTCACCGGATGTTCGGGAAAGCCTTACAGAGGCGATGATTGCTAACGCAGGGCCAACTGTGGGTCTAGCATTCAATTGGGTTGAAGCTTATAGGCTTATGCAGGAAGGGCAATATCAGCGTGCTTTTGAAAAATCAGCGCCTGCATTATTTGCTAAACCTGTTACAGCAGCAAGATTAGCAGAAGAAGGTGGTAAAACTACTAAGGGTGACGTGCTAGTTAATGAGTTCTCGGCGTGGGAAATAGCTATGCAAAGTATTGGGCTTCAGCCAGTAAGATTAAACACCGCACAAAAGAGGTCAATAGAAGTGGTTCAAAGAGAGCAAAAACTTGAAAACCGCAGAAAAGCTCTAATGAACCGTTTGTGGATGGAAAGGAATAACTTTGATACGTTTAATGACGTATTAGAGGAAGCTAATGAATTTTCAGCAAAGTACCCATTGTTTGCTATTGACGCTAAGGCTATACAAGAATCTTTTGATCAAAGAGCAGAGGATCAAGCGCAAGCCAATAACATCGGCGCTAGAGTCAGCAAGAAATTTATACCTGAGGCTTTACAGATGATGAGGTACGGGAGGGAGTGAAAAAATTCCCCGCACTAGGCGGGGAGAAGAAGGAGAGTGACCATGAGTAGAAGTCACAGGCCCATGGTACTACCTAACCCTCCATATGCGCAACCCGCGTATGCCATCCTCAATTACTACCTTGATAGTAACTTCGAATCCGAATCGGTTAGTGACCTTTAAGACTTCCTGTTTGCCTTCTTCCGTGCGTAAACACGGCAGGAAAAAAGACCATCCGATCTTAAACTTGGTCCAGTCTATGTTGTAACTAAGCTGGTTCACCCTCATTTACCGGCTCTTCTGCTTCAGGATCTTCAGCCGCATCGGCTTGAGCGGCGTTGATGTAGGCATCAGGATCAATGAAGTCGCCCCTCGAGCAGTCAAAAACGTACGCATCCACTGGTGGTACGGCACTCAACTTGGTGCCCTTGGACATGCGTTTCTTCTTGATGCCCCCGTAGATGCCGTCGGAAGTCAGCCCGTTAAGAACATCCTTGAGGGTGATTTGGTTCTCGGTGCAGTACTTCCGGAAGTCTTTGGCGACAATAAACAGCTTCATCGTGTCAGGCTCCATCCGCAGTAGTAGTTCTCCCCTAGGCTCTAGGATGGGCAACATTTCTACCCCGGTACGCTTGTCGACCTCATCGTTAATAACCAAGGTGTTCTGCCGGTGTTTGTTCCAAAAGTCGCCTACCACGCTGGCATAGTCGGACACAGGTGGGGTGATCTCCTCCCGCATTTGGCTGAATTCCTTGAGCATCCATTTAAAGATCCGGCCGACATCGATATCAATTATTCCTAGCCGCCTAGCAAACAAGGCACCTGCTATGTTGCATGCTGCGATTGCCGACCAAAACCGCTCCCGGCTGGTGAATCCGATCTTCTTGTCGATGACTTTTTGAACTTCCTTGACTTCAGCTACTCGCTCTTCTAGGTTGCACACCAAGTCCCGAATATAGATACGCCCTGCGTGTCCGTAGTTTGTGTATAGCTTCGGATACAAGTCATCGGCCTCGGCCTTGGTCAGTAGCTTGGTTTCAGGGATGCTGTACTCGATAATCCGCATCAACTCACCATCGGGGGTACCCTTGAGGGACTTCAGTTTGTCGACCAATGAGGCGTTTGATGAGCACAAAAGTATGGTTTGCCACTTGGTCAGATTGATACGCTCGGCGTTCTCAGAGGCTTTCATCCGCCCACGGCCTCGGCCTTGTGAGACTGCGTAGGCAAAGTCAGATGCTTCGTCGGGCTTCATCTTGGTGATCTCGTCGCACCCAAGGCCAATATTGTTCATAACGCCGAGCCTGTGGAGGCGGGTGTTTAAAGTGTCCCGCTCGATCAACATCAGTTCTTCCGGATGCCCAAAGACGCTGTGCATAGCCTTGAGGGTTGTGGTCTTGCCGGTACCCGAGGTGTTGTTAATTAGGTTAATGATGGCGCCCTTGAGGTTCAGGTGTTTTAGTAGCGGAGCACCAAAAGCAGTGAAGAACCCAAACGCATGTGGTTCGAACCCCGGCATGTTGTAGGTGTTAATGACTTTTTTCCATTCTTCGAGCGATCCTGCCGGTTCAAAGTACGGAGATGCCTGAGATGTGTAACTTGAAGGGGGACTGTAGCGATCTCCGTCGGGGCAAATCTCTTGGTCGCCAATCACAAACGAGCCGTTCTTTTCCGTCCATCCAAACTGCATCCTCATAATCTCTGCTCCTTCTCTGCACTGTAGTTCTTTTACGAATCTGACGATGTAAGCCATGATTGACTCCATCTGCTTTTTTAACGCCACAATCCCATACCAAGCAAGTTTTTCCCTCAATTTGTCACTGGTCAATAGGTCAACTGCTGGTAGTGCAAACTCCCGCACTCCGTCTTTGGGCGTGTGCAGACGCATCCAAATAGTTTCGCCGTGCTGTGGGTCTTTCATCCGTTTGACCACGTACAAGTCATGCTCGTAGATCAGCGTAGGTTCGTCTTCCTCATCTTCTCCCCTGCGGTACACCCCACCATTACGCCCTCTGAAGTAGGGGAAGGGGTACTCAGGTATGGTGTAGGTGACAGGCTTTGAGACGTCCTCGGCTTTGAATTCGATCTCGTTTGTTTCGGACTCGAGGATCTCTTGCCCAAGGACTATTGGGGAGGAAAGTTTGCCTTTGTGGGGGCAGTTGTCGCATCCTCCGGGGTTGATCTTTTCAATCGCATCGCACGTGTACGGCCCTTTAATCTTGTTAGCCTTGTCTTCGGTTTCCTGTGGCGAGTACTTTTCATGCTCTTTGGACACCTCATGGATAGCAGAATCTCGGTCTACACAATAGGCAGCTATGGATAGTGCCGCCCTCCACAATGGTTCTTCAATGGTTGTTTGTTCTTTAACTGCTTTCTCTATCTGAGCACAGCCATTCCCGTTTTCGACCTTAGCCCACAAGACGGAGAACCGGTTTTGCTTGTTGCCCATCAGAGACTTAGTTAACTCGTTTAGCGTCGAGGGTCCGTAGTCAGGTGCCTCGGGCATCTCTGTCACACCGATTGCGTTCTTGAACACCTCCAAGTCCACCTCGGGGGAGACGCACATCAGGGTTACATCAAGCGGTAGGTCGCCCTTGAAGTTTTTCGTGTCAGGGATGCGCAGTATGGATGCAGCATCTGCTGTTCTAGCGGGGTCGGCTTCAAGCCCTTTTAAATGACAAGCACGCTTGAGCTGATCGGCAATTGGTTTCCATTCTTGCCTAGTAAGTTCTTTGTTGATCCCCCAGTAAGCATGGAGTCCACGACCGGAATTGACCAACGATGGTTTAGGTAAGCCGACTTCAGCGCAGAAGTCTTTGAAGGCAGATAGACCTTCGGCTTGGGTTTCGTATGGCTTGCCGGGGCCGCAGTCGATGTCGAGCCAAAAAGCCTTGATGGCCTTTACGTTATCGGTGGTGCGGGTGGAGTTAGTCTCGTATTTGGAGCAAGCAAAATAAACGTCGTAGTGTTTGGATAGTAAATCTTGTGCAACTGTCTCTACTTCGTCTAGGGTCTGCACGAAAATTTGTTTCGGCATCCCTGTCTTTTTTAGTGCTACTACGCAGTACCACCCCTGTGTGGATAGCACTGCCGACAGTAAATCCTTCATTGCCATAGCCGCCTTTGTGCGCCACGCTAAAAAAAGGTAGGGCGTCAGGGGGCGCGGCGGTACCCCTCTTTGTTCCGTCGAACTAGACGCCCTGTTAGTCTACGCTAAAGCCAACTTGCTCCAAGATGGCAAAGATCTTTTCTGTCTGACGCCTACGTGGCATCCAGTCACCGGTGAACCACTTGTAGATGGTCATGCGGCTTACCTCTAGATACTCGGCGACGTCATTGACAGGGATCTCTTTAGAGATGCAGTACCGCCCCAGTATTACACCGGGGTTGTCGGTACTCGCCTCTAAATTAGCCTTGATGATTCGTGATGTGTAACCCCGGTTGTCCATGGTTACGCATCATCTGTAGACCACTCATTAAGCACGTCCACAAAGTCTTTCTTTGGGGCTGGCTCAGCGTTCTTTTTACTTGGACGCTTGGTGGGTTCGGGGATGGCTTCTTCAGTCGCCTCGGCTTTAGGCGCAGAGATAGCCTTGGGTTTGCTGTCAGTCTGAGCAGGGGTCTGAGTAATAGCTGACTTCGCCGCCGCACTAGAACCTTTATCACGTGCCGACTCCCACTCATCACGCTCCAAGAAACGCACGGGCTTGAAGGTAAGCTTGGGGGTAGCGCTGTCGCTGTCAAGGCGCATCTCGGTGACAAGGGTGTTGATGTTCTTACCCTGCGAACCAACGTACTTAGCGTATTGCTGGAACGGCATCTTATCGGTATCGCCACGACCAAAGATCGAGGTAGCCGCAAGAGTCAACTGATACACGTCGCCATGCACGTCGTCAGCCAAGAGAACAGCAAGCTTTTGCTGGAACCGGCATGCACGTGAGTCGCCTTGACCCGAACCCTTGATGTTCTGAGGGCAACCTTCACAGGTCTTGTTCTGAGGACTCTCGATGCTGGCGTCGGGCGTTTCTCCGTCGTTTGACCAGCAGTCGGGGGGTGCAGTCTCACCGGGGACGTACTTACCAGCGTAGTACTGACGAGATACCTTGGGTGCGCCGTTCACAATGACGATATTCATGGCGCGGTTTTCGTTCTTAGCAATCTCTTCGCCGTTAACCATAAGGCGGAACACGCCGCCACGGATCGAGATACGCTTAAGACCGGTGTTGCCTGACAGGGATTTGGTCAGGTCATCAAGTTCGACTTCCTTGAGGTAGTCGGGGACGTTTTTATTAAACAGAGCAATGTCACTCATGGTTACTTTCTCCTTATGGTGATTTCATATTCACTATCAATGTTCAAGCCGGGAGGATGAGCATCGGGGTTGTTCTCCAAGAACTCCTTCATGTTCGTCTGATGTATCCTCTTCTCCAACAACTCCATCGTACCGTTCTCACGCATAAAGTCGTAGAAACTTCCCCAGTCGTTAGTCCAGTAGCGATTCTTCACTGTGCGGTACGCCACACCATTCGGCGTGGAGAAGCTTGTAACGCCAGTTTCTTTCGAGATCTCAATCAGCTTATGCTTCAAGATTGTCATCTGCTCTTCGATCTCAGAAGCTTTTGCGGTGTACTCTTTGTAGAGTGCATCCTTTGTGTCGCGCATCTTGATGTAAGTGGTGACGATCTTCTCAATTGACACGTCCATAACTCTCCTTATCTGTCGGATCTGTTGTCCGTTTTACAACTGTAACCCCGTAACTTTAGTCTGTCAAGTATTAATTTCGTTTTTGTAGAGGTCGATGATACGGCTATGGAAATGCAACTTGCTCTGAAGCATGCCGTACAACTTGGACTCTACGGGACTGCCCTCAATATGCACCACAGTTACAGGGTTCTTTTGTCCTTGCCTATGCACCCGTGCGTTTGCCTGTAGGTAAAACTCAATTGAGGTCACAGGAGCATACCAAACCACAACGTTTGCCGCAGTTAGGGTTACTCCGTGTGCTGCCGCTTGAGGCTGGATGAGAAGCACTTTGGGATCTTGTTGTTCTTGGAAGCGTTTAAACGTGTCGGTGCGTTTGTTAACACTCACACTTCCGTCGATGATCTCGGCGGTGATTCCGTTTTTGGATAGGAAATCTTTTAGTAGCGCCAGAGTGTGTGTGAAAGGTACAAAGATCAGCACCTTGTGTGTGGCTTCCTCGATAACCTCTAGCACGGCAGACAGCCGGCTTGCCACGTCAAACTCCACTACGTTGCCCATGTCGGTGTAGACAGCACCGCAAGATATCTGAAGTAGTTTAGTCAAGTTAGATGCGGCGTTGACTGCTGAGATCTCTTCGCCAGCCGCTTCGATCATCATCTCCCTCTTCAACTGCTTGTAGTACCTAGTTTGCTGAGGAGATAGAGGGGCGTAGCGGGAGGTGTAGGTGACTTCGGGTAGGTCTAAACACTCGGCCTTCGTAAAGCGGATAGCGGGTTGGAGCATTTTGTGAATCGTTGCTTCTGCTGACGGTTTCGGTATCCACTTGAATCTTGTAATCTGGTACATCACAGAGTCTCTGAACCCACCAAACAACATGGGGGCCGTGTCGGGGACACACATCTTAGCCAAGCCATAAGCATCAAGAGGGGACTGTGCGGCAGGGGTGCCTGTCATCATCCACATCCACGTGTTGTGGTTCATGACCTCTTTCATCGCTTTGAACCGCTTGGTCTTTGCGTTCTTATATGCGTTGGCCTCGTCAATGATGATTAGGTCAAAACCGCCGTTTTTGATGTCGTCCTTCACAATCTCCAGCCCATCATAGTTAATGATGACATAGTCAGAGATGCTGTTGATGATTTCCTTGCGCTTGTTTCGGTCGCCGTGTGCGACGTTTACCGTACGATGCAATGCAAACTTAAACAGGTCGGCTTGCCACGCAGACTGCATGATCGACAACGGGCAGACGATGAGCACTCGGTTTATGTGCTTCTTCTCAAGCAAGTAGTCCGATGCCCAAATAGCCGATGCAGTCTTGCCGGTGCCCTGCTCGTTAAAGCAAAAAGCTCGTTTATGTAGCGTTAAGAATGACGTAGTCTCGATCTGATGTGCCATGGGTCTGAACAGTCCGGGCCACTTGTAGTCCCTCTGTATCGGGGAAGGCACATTTTTCATGTTCAGCTTGCGCAGGACTTGTGCTTCCTCAAGACCCCACTTCACGGCAATCTCAGTTACATCTCCATTCGTTTGTAGCAACTTACTGTTTTTTATGGTCTCGGTGATCCTTGCTGGGTTCCGAGTTCGTACGACTAACGTGTGGTTATCGACTATTTGCACTCTTTTTCTTTTCCTGTGTGCTGGTTTCGTTGACTAGCTGGCGTTTGGAATTGCGTTTGAAAGACCGGTTCTCGGAGGCGTCCATGACTGATAGTCCGTCTTTATGGGTTCCACCTTTCGATAGCGCCTTGTTATGGTGGACGTCCTTGCCGTCACCCTTACGCACCTTGCCGGCTTCCTCCATGATCCGCCTTGCTCTGTTGCGCTCGGCCCTCTTTTTCTTGACCTTTTCGGTGCCGTCATACTGCTCGTATTCCTTCTTATAGGGCCGGGGTTTGTTGACGTAAGGCATGCTGTTCTCCTAGATAGATCCACCAATTTTAGGCTCAAAGCTTTGCCCTGTATAGGTATGGCTTACTCTTAGGCACGACCTCAGCCAGCCCACGATTGACTAGGCTAGTGAACGCTCTTTGCACGGCGTTGTCGCTGGCAATGAAGTACCTAGCCATCTGCTTGATCGTAGTAGGTTTTTTATGCTCACATAGGTAATCAAGAAGCTTGTCCTCAATTGTCCGCATTTTTAGTCTCATTAGCCAGTTTGCGAATGTACCAGTCGGCTTTTTTCAGATCCTCAACGCCGTTCTTGTGCTTCCAGCGCCACAGATACTTGATTGAATTGCCAGTGCAATAGCCTTCAAATCCATCCAGCCCTTCGCATGCAGCTTTGATTGCGTCGATGCACTCGATGCCACCTTTGTTGTAGTGAGGGGGTTTGTTGACCATATCGGGTTTGTCACTCATTTCAATACCTCCGGCGCGGCAACTTTGCCAGCCCATACGTTGGCGCAAGTAATTTCAAGTTCAAGGGATGGACGGGGTGAGACTCGTAGGGCTTCCTTCTTACCAGCCTCAAATATTTCTACGATGTTCATGGCTTTAACACGGGACCCATGCTGTGCGCCGATCAAGAATATGGCTACAACAAGAATCACCATTCCTGATACAACTGTTGCTAGTATTATTCTATCTTTCATGTGTTCTTCTCCTTTAGTTTGGCTTCCAATGCGGCAATCATGTCTATTACATAGGGACGATTTGCCATTGAGATTTCTTTGGCTTCTTCTTTAGTCAGCCCAACCCATTCACGCTCTGCCTTCTGAACCATGAACACAAAGTCTAGCAAGTTCTCACTCGTAAAGTTCCACCGACCAAAGTCATCTTGGAACCCAATTTTCTCTGCTAGTTCAAAGATTTGTTCGTCGTTCATGTGTTCTTCTCCTTGTTGTACCCGTTCTCAGCCCACGCCACCTCCTGCTCAAGCAGACCAATTCGTTTCTCGTAGTGCTTGTATGCAGATTCCCACGCCTCTTTGAAGCATGTGTAGAAAGCTTCTTCGTTGCGGGGCGCACGTTTAGCGAACCAATCAGTCCAAGCTTGGTTCATACGATCAACTTCAGAATGGGGCAGGCTCATTCTCAGGCTCCTGTGGTTGGTCGGGCGGTTCGTACCGCATGAGTTTGGTTGGATGGCAGTGTACATAGCTAGGAAAAGGCCAGTCGTTGTCGCTTGGAACCCGAACTTCAACCAAACCGGCAACCGCTTTAACGACTACGCCTTTCCTACCAGTCTCTTTTACTGTGACCCAAGTACCCTCATAATACGAAAAGCACTTATCAGACATTTGCCGTTTCTTCTTGTGTTCTGCGTAGGAGGTATGATCGAGTGATCATCAGAGAGCGGATGCCGTTGTCGATGTTGTCGATCTCGTCTTTGAGCATTGCAATACGATCTACATGCTCATTGGGGATGATCTTAGGTTGTTTAATTGGTTTATCATCAAGCACATCAACAAGCTTTCCGGACATGCGCACTTTATCCTGCTCAACCATACGTTTAATAATCGGATAAATGTTTGCAACCGGTAATTTCAAACCCTTGGCAATCGCCGCCTGAGTTACCGGCCCTTTATTTGTTAAATACCGCAATACACGACTGTCATGCTTAGGTTTACGTCCACTCATGGTTACTCTCCTTAGTAAATGTTTTTTCCATTGTGTTCACAATCTACTACTGCACAAAACTTCCGACATGTGAAGTTTGGTTTGGGATTCCACACGTCGGTATCAAGCGCTGTTTCAAGGCGCTCAATTTCAGGAAGCCATTTAGTCCACGCGGCGCTCTGCTGGTCCTCGGTGAACTCGGCTCTAACTAAATCTTCGGCTACAAGAAACACAAGCCCTGCTCTAACTCTCTTGACTTTTGGAAAATGTTTGAACACCAGAAGAGAGAGCAACTCTAGCTGTTTAATGTCAGCGTACTGAGAAGACTTACCAGTCTTATAGTCAACTATTTTTGCTTCGTCGCCGTCGAGGATGAGCAAGTCGGCGATGCCTCTGAACCACACGTCAGGGTTACGGAACTTGCAAGGCTTAAATTCTTTGGTCAGCCCCATCTCATACTCGCAGTGCTTCTCCCCCGGCAGAACCTTCAACGCATCCAAGGACTGTTTGATGAACCCATACTTTTCAGGGATGTCGATGCCACCGCAGACGTAATCTTCTGCCGCCTTGTGAACCGCAGATCCGTAATCGAGATGTGCTTGTGGCGGCTCAACTATGTCCTTTAGCACCCGCAGTCGGTAATACTTCCGAGGGCACTGCTGGAACAGCGAGATGCTACTGTACGACCAAGTGTATTTACCCATTGTGGCGAATCGCTACATATAAGAGTTTGGCTTCAACTGCCAACTTAAGGGCTATCTCTTCGGCTTCCCTGTGCTTACGCTCATTGGCTAAATCATATACGTCTCGTAGTAAACGCTTTATCTCTTCGATGTGGGGAGCGTAGTCAACTACTTCACTTACTTTCATTTTTTGCCTTTCGTGGAAGTAGCGCTTCTTCACTAGCTAAAAACGAAATCGTTGGGGTTTCTTTCCGTAATGCGTAATACTCTAACTGAACCTTAGCTGAATTAATCATCTTACCGGCAATGTTTGCTAGTTCTGCGGCATCGGTGTGTTTGACTGTGTTGTTACGCAGTTCGTAAAAAACTTGTGACAATTGCTCTCTTAGCTCAGTTACGTTTTTCATCTTGGTTCTCCTTGGTTAAAAGTTTACGTTTTTTTAATAAGTATTTTTTCTTTGACTCTTTAAATCTTTCAGAGGGTGTAGTATTAGCTAAGTATTCCCGCCTAATTAACATTTCTAACCTCTTAACTTCTATTAACTCTTTGGGGATATCTTTGTAAGTTAAGTTAGTGTGTTTTACTAATACCATTTTTACGTAGCTATCTGTAATATTTTTTATATTATCTAAGCCTCTTTTTTTACCCTTTTCAATATATTCTTTACGGTGTAGTTCTTTATAGCGTTCTTTAACTCCGGGACGGAGCATATACTCTGTGTGATATGTTTTTAGCTGTTCTTTGTTTGCCTCATAGTATTTTTTCCACCGCTCACGATCTTTAGATAAGTCCCGAGTAGCCCTTCGTTTAGCTTTGTACTCTTCAGTGCGTCTGTATGCGTTGTATTTTTTTCTTCTTTCTTTGTATTTATCAACACTCTCCATAGTTATCTCCGTATCCAACTTCACAATTTAGTGGCAAAGTCTCAGCCCACTTGGGTCTCCAACGCATGCACTCTTCAACGTACTTAACTGCTTCTTCTCTTTCATCAATTGGTGCGATACATACAATCGCATCATGCACTGTCAGGACAACTCTGTAACGCTTAGCCACACGGAGCATCTGCTCACCAATCACGCAACGGGCAACTGCTTGGCAAATGTTTTCTACAACTTTCCCGCCGTAGATGCGGGTCACGCCTTTCCTAGTGTCGTAGATGTATTGGGGGGTGCCATCATAGAACCGCTCTCCGGTTTCCCGCAGATTCATATACCGAATCGGCATGCCGCTTGGGATGTCGAACCCGACTCCGGGCAGTAGGCTTACCGCTTGTGGCTGTGCGCAGAAGTCGTACGTTTTGAGATCAGTAGATGCAAGCGCCTCTAAGCACCGGCTAGCGCTCTCCCACAACTGCGGGATGTAGGGGAAGTTATCTCTGTATCGCCTGATAATAAATTGGGCTGTTCCCTCTTCCATGCCCACACCAACTGACCGCATGTGCAACATAAACTTTTTATGTCCGAGGCTATAGCCGCATCCGAGCACCACAGTCTTGCCTAAGAAACGTTCTTCTTTAGTGATGTCGTCGATTGGCTTGCCGTAGATTCTCGCCGCCATGATCTTGTAAACGTCCTCACCATTCTCAAATGCTTGGACCAAGTCGTTTTGCCCTGCTAGCCAAGCGAGAGTTCTCGCCTCAATCTGAGAGGAGTCGGCATCGATCAGCACGTAGCCATCAGGGGGCAGTATTGACTTCTTCAACTTGCCAGCGTTCTCGCCACGTGACGGAAGGTTCTGTAAGTTTAGTTTGTCATCGCCACCCCAACGCCCTGTGTGTGCGGCGTAGTAGCGCAAGGGGACTGGAAGGCTACCCCGCTTCGCTATCGATATAAGTCTCTCGGTGCGTGTCTCTTCAAGTGTGCTTTTTGTCCCGAGCCTAGCCGCCGCAAGGACTTGCACTCGCTCGTCACGGTGCTCAAGCAGGGACTTAAACCCGTCATCACTCTTTGCCAAAGCTGGGGCCAACTTGCCTGTCGTGGGGCTAACTTTCATCGGCACGTCCACACCCATGCTCTCAAGCAACTCGGCAAACTTCGGTTGCGACATCAAGACTTCTTTGGTCACACCGGCTGCTGTAAGAAGTTCTTCCTTTCTAGCTCGCACATCTTCGAGATGCTGTTCAAGTAGTGGGAGATCAAGACGTAGGACTGGGTCCGTAAACATCCGTATGGTCAGGTCGATCAACTTCAGTTCTTTGAGGCTGTAACTCTCTCGGAGAATTTTGTAGAGGGTGTAGGTGAGGTCCACGTCGTTGCGGCAGTACTCGCCGTACTGATGCAGTTCTTGTGCGCTAAAGTCGGCCTTGTGTTTGCCCATCGCTAGGATGACTTCTGTACCCTTCTTGCCTATCCCGTAACGATCTGCAAGTTTTGCTAGGCTGTTACCCACTTCCACACCGTCTACCGCACGTGCCATGCAGAGGGTATCGAGGTACGCTTTGGGTTTGATGCCGTACTTCCAACTGAGAATCGCACCATCGAACATCATGTTGTGCGCAAGCACGAACGCATTGTCCCAATCAAACTGCGCAAGAAATTTGTCTACCCCGTTGGCGCACCAAACTGTCTCGTCATCATCAACTTTTACTGCTACCCCGATCACCTCGAAGCGATCATCACGCACATACTCTTCCGTTGTCATCTTTGACAAAGAAAATTCTTTGTCGTAATACGTTTCGAAGTCGACTGTCAAAATCACTGCTACCCCTTCTTGGGAACGGTCATCGCAAAATTGTCGCGCAACCACTGGGACAATTCCTCTACGTTCGTTTCGTTGATAACGAAAGCCGTACCGCCGGCTTCTCTAATCTTGCGTAGTTCTTTTTCTTGTAGAGCCGTCGTTGTACCACGACCCGCTTTGCACTCTACCGCAAAGAAGAATCCTTTATAGCACCCTACAATATCGGGTATACCACTACGTCCGTAGCCACCCGTTGCCGGCATAAAACAATAGACCCCATGATCATCTAAGATCTTCCTAACTCGTTGTTTTACTTTGGTTTCGGGGGTAGACACCGCATCTCCTCAAGAGGCAAGTAGACACAGTATACATTGATTAAAAAGGATTGCAAGGGGGTAGACGAAAAAAAAAGGACATACTGACGATCAGTCAGTATGTCCTCGTAGGAAAGTAAATTAAACTAGGTAACTAGCAGAGCGTTACTGTTTCTCCCCCCACCAAGTAATACAGTTTGGCATTAGAGTCGTTCTCTATCTCTTGGTTAAACTTAACCCCAATGTTCTCAACCGGTTGCGATGGCTCACACAACTTAAGCAACGCAAGTTTCTCTTGGTAGTTTTTGGGCAAGTCGTAGGTTGTTGTTATCTTAGCAATGTCCGACATCTCACTCTTGTCGGCATACCACATGCCACCATCAGAGAACTCGATGACTACCGCACCTCCATTCTTATACTCTTTGGCGACGCTGTTGGCAATTCTTAGATCGTAGAACCTCTGTATATCTTCGGACTTGCTGAAGATTTTATTTATAGAGTCTGGTAGAGCTGACGCTAAGCCTTCGTATTGCGCTAGTAGGTACAACGCAACGTCGGTGTCGGCTTGATGAGGTTTGTTGTTAATCAAGGAATTTACTCTGTACTGAGCCGTATTTTGTAGGCTATTGATTTCGTGAGTGGCTAGTCCAAGTATCTTGTCCCGAAATACGTTGTTGCTCTTGGATCTGAAATACTCTTGCATGTGCTTGATCGCTTTGTGGGCATCCTTGGTTATTACCTCATCTCTACTTCGCCCCCGGGCTTTGTTGATCGCCTCCGACCTGACGGCATAAACGTCGATTCTACCTAGCCCACGATAGTCGTCCTTGTACACTCGCACAGAGCCGAGATGCTGAGAGTTTTTGTACGCATGCACAGAGCCAATCGGGCGCTCGTCATCAGGGAAGTTTCCATCGTTGTATCTGCGTGATCGGTTGTTAGCAACGAACTTCACAGTCGGGTCCATCAAGAAATAGTTACTGAGCAAGTCTTCAAGTGGCTTGCACAGCCCGACCCGTTGTGACAACTGATTGTTAAAGTTTGGTAATGTCATTTGATTCCCTTTCTTACCAGTTAAATTTGGAGAGGATTGCATCGACCTTGTTCTTAGTCTGCAAGCGTATCTCGTCGCTATCCTTGAGCATGTCTGTATCGACAAGTAGCAGAGCCGTTGACAAGTCTCGACGCGCGGTCTCGAGTTTCGGGTCTTTCGTGATGTTCAACTTATCAAGTAGATCTATCAACTCTTTAGCGTTCCCTAGCATCGTAGCGTGGAAACCCTTACGCTTACCTTCCTCGTCGCTTGCCAAGCGATCACTCATGTGTGTGAGGCACTCGTGCAGTCTGTCCCACACCTCACGCATGGCATCCTCGATACGATTCTTGAAGTTAGCCTCGTACTGCTCAACCAATTCGGCTTTGGCTACCTCGTTGATGTCGATACGAAAATCGCCTGACGTTGGCACAGGAGAGAACGAATACACGAACCTAAACTTGTTAATGATGTGATTTACCTCGGGGTACTCTTCCCGGTCAAACATATCTCCCAAGGAGAAAGCCGCCGCAGAAATCAGCGTTGGATACTCAGCAAAAAACTTCTGACAAAGTCTGTTGAACTCGGCTTCGTGGTTGTTCAACTCTGCCTTGTAGTCTAGGAAATGCTTCATGGGGATGAGTCGGCTACCCTTGTCGGACCAAGGCAGGGTGTTCATCGTATTCCACAGGCGAATCCTAGCGGCATACTTGTTGACATCCTCAAGGCTCTTGCTACCAGCCAATAGATTCTTGTGGTAGTTACCGCCCCTCGCTTTGGTTTTCTTGACCGCATCGACTTCCTCGGACACCCGCTTATCCAACTTACGGGCAGTCCAGCATGAGACGTTCAACTCGACCAGCATCGAACTTGTTGCAATACCGATTGATTCCATTTTAGTTTCCTTTGCTAATAGGGACATGTTGACTATTGGTCATTTTGTCTTGTCTTGTACTGCTTGACCAAGTACTCGACGACCTGAGTAAACGAAAGGTTTACCCCAAGTTTCTGCGCCAACTCATCTTTGATCTCGAGCAACTCGTTGGCTGTATCGCTACTGAGGCTGACACCCACGCGACCATTCTTTCCTGCATTCTTCGTTTCCATGTTTAGATCTCCACTAGTACTGATTGACCAATCGCCGGCTTGAATGCTTTGTTGTTAACAACGCACCAAAACACCGGCACACCCATCTCTTGCCACACACGTACGTCATGCCCGTAGAAATACCCGTCGGTGAGCATGACCACGCATTGCGGCTCGATCTTCTTATCCATGATGTACTTCGCTACACAGTCCGGGTTGGTGCCTCCACCACCACGGGGTTTGGTTGAGTTAATCATCATTGCTACTTCAGAACCAACATAGGTTTCATGGCTCGCCACGTGGCTGTCCCAATAAAGTATTTCAACTCTTTCGGGTGAAACCTCTTCGCAGATGTTCGCCATCTCGCCAAGGAACTGAGCAAGGACGGGTCCACCAATCGACCCTGATGTATCTGTCCCTATCACGATAGTCTCTGCCTTTTGCCCCTGAAGGCTCGGCATAATGATGTCGACACCGAGAAACCTACGATTGGGTCTGCGCCATGTAGTGATCTCGCCACCCTTGGTATTGATCTTGACGAAATCCCGCAACGCTTCCCGCCAGTCGACTCGGGGGTGAAGCACTTCCTCGATACCCCGTGGAATATTCCCCTTCATCTTCCCTGCTAGGATAGCACCTTCACGCAGACCATGATCGACCTCTTTCTCTAGGCGGTCCTTCTCTTCATCGGACAACTCTGCCGCCCCATCCCAGTCATGCTCATCAAGGGAATCTTGCGGTTGCCCTTTACCCGGACATACTGACGACTCGTCACCTTGTCCTTGACCCCCGCCTTCACCCTTCTCTCCAGTCGGTCCATTCGGTCCTTCACCTTTGCCACCTCCCTGATTCTGTTTAAGTGCATCATAGACTTGCTTCGTGTCCATGCCACGATACTGCTCGTCGATCAAGCCAAGCACATTGCCGTCTTTGTCTCTCGGCATCATCACCATATGCCCGTCCGGGTCCATGTCCCGGATCTGAAGATTGATGACGTAATCTGCGGCTATGTTGGTCAATTGCTTGTTTTCCTTCGCTAGTACCTTCCACGTAGTTAAGTGGCGATACGCTTTGTGCATAGCCTCATGCACCACCAAGAACGCAAGCATCTTGTCATCGAGCATGTCCACGAACTCGCGCCCGTAGTCAACGTCCCGCCCGTTAGTCCTTGCGGTAATCGGCTCATCAAGCACTTGGACTTTGCCGATCATGAACATCCCACTAAATAAGCAGAAGTCCTTGTGCCGCATGAGCGTCACGTGCGTACGCTCAATTCTTTGTTCAGCAGTTAGTTTCATCATAGTCCTTTCAGTCTCTCGTTGTATTCCTCTTTCAGATCGTTTATCCAATCCAAAAGGATGTCTAACCCCACCACCCCATCGGGAAGTGTTGGGAGTAGTCGAACCTTCCCTTCTTCCTTCTTAGTGTCGTAGAGCAATACCCCATGCATCTCGCTCGTTTTTGGAACCGAAACTTCATGCCACATATTTATCTCCTAGAACAAGTATTGGTTCTCACGCATCCAATTCACAAACGAACCAGATGTCATCATGATTTGCTTCTTCTCGGGGTGCTTGCCGGCAGTCAAGCAAAACACAGACTGCAACTCTTTCGGTGTCCGCTTGAGGTACTCGAACCACTTGCCCACGTTGCCCCGGTCTATCCTCTGCACCGCACCATAAGCCATGATGCACAGAGCCGCTGGTGAAGTCGGCACGATTGCCGTTTGTGGGTTAGTAATAACGTCTTCCCACATGGGCAGAGTATCCGCAACTTCGACGTAAGCCGTCATGTCCCGAGCCGCCGCATCACCGATGGTCCCACTCAACGCAGTCACCAATGCGTTACGGGAGATAAGCGAACGCTTTTTAATGATGTTGCTACTACGATAGCCCGAACGTGGAGAAAAGTATGACCGTTTTGGGTTCTTCGGGTTGAAGTTATACGGATTATCTGCTTGAGCAGGGTCTTTGTACGATGCCATGCAATGCGGATAAGCCTTAACCCATGCCATCACCTCGGGCGCTACTCCGTTCAATGCCGCCCACTCGAGCCACTCTTCGGCAGTCGGGTTGGCAATCGGGCAGATGGTTAGTCGGTTGATCGAGTGATCTTTCAACATATCACCTACCCCGTCGGTCGTGTTGTTACCGGCAGTTATCACGATGGAGTCCGGGTGCAGTTTGAACCCGCCTAGCCGACGTTCTGCTAGCAGAGGATGAAGCATGTTTTGTACAGCAGGTGAGGACGGTTTGGTGAACTCGTCGATGAAGATCACACATGGGTCGCCATGCTGGAAGCCCCAATACTCGTTGGGATAGAGCAACGTTGTCTTAGTCTCATGGTTGGGCATGGGGATGCCAATGTCACCTAACTCGGTGTTGGGGGTGTCGATGTAGATGCCACGGAATCCCGTTTTCTCCACGATGCGCTCGTACATAGCAGTCTTGCCCACACCCGGCTGACCTACAAGATGGGTGCTGACCTCGTTGCCCACGCTAAGAATAAACTCCTCGGCTTCTTTGAGGGTCATTTCTGATCTGAGATTGATTTCCATTTGGTGTTTCCTTTCCTGTTAGTTAAAAATGAAGTAGTGCTTGTTTGAATCGTGAACTGCTTTATCCCTCGGTGCTACATTCTTCTTCTCGAAGACCTCGTCGGCAAAGCGATACTTGATTACCTCGTGGAAATGTTTGACTGCATCTTCTGCAAGTACGTACCGATCTCCCGCATTGGGGGGTCTGTTCCATTTGTAGATGTTGAAGTTATCCAGCACCACCGACGGAAAGAACTTGTGTGCTATCACATAGAACCGCTTGAGCATTTCTTCCTGCTCTAGCCCCATCGCCTCGTCGATCAAGTCGAACAATGCCCAAAGGCTATTCTTAACACCACGCTCTGATCTGATGTTGCTCTTCAATGCCGGCACGTATCGAAACTCTCTGAGCATATCGACGAACACCGCTTCCATATCCTCGGTGTTAGGGTTCTCATCGACATGCTGACTGATTGTCAGGATGTCCTTCATGTACGTGGTGAACGCGGCGTACTTATCTCTCTTTGCTTTCATCGCATCAAAGCAAATGGTGTGCTGAGACTCGCACTCGTAGCCTGTGATCGCACCGCTTGCGGATACTTCCACATACCCACGATCAGGCATGCAGTAAAAAGTGCCCTTGTAAACAGCATAGATCTTTCCTTTCTCCCTACTGAAACGTAGAGCGTTGGTCGTACTCGTCTCGTTGAGCACGTGCGTGGTCGAGATGCTTGGGTAGCCACAAGTACTGAACCGCTTGCTCCCGTCGGCATACAGTCGCACTACGTCGTTGTTGTAGTACGAAAGCACGATTGCATCGTCCCCGGTTAACTGTTGGACCTTACGGATGATCGAGCGTGAATACCTACGCTTCTCGCCCATTGGTCGCTTGCCTTGGTCTGCACCCTTCGTGTACGGACGCACCGATTCCCAATGCGCCAATGCCTTCTCGTACGTGGGCAGATGCGGTAGACCTTCCGGCATCCAGCCATTTTTAGCGTTGCTATTACCGTACATATTTCCCCCTAGCCAAAGATGAGATAAGCCAACCAAATGCCGACGAACATCATGAGTAGCAGACCAACCGCCATGCACAAGTCGAGCATGAATTGAGACCAAGTAAATGTCTCAGCGTCGTAGAAGAACAATTCCTTTAACCAATTCATTTCACACCTCCGAATATAAAGACATGTATTTACTACCCTCGACACCAAACCGAAAGCCTCGGTACTTTGTGCCTTCGATTCGATAGAACACAACAACGGGATACTGCAATGCCATTGCTATTTGCATATAGCGACTGGCCAATTCCAATTCAGTTTTTGCTTCATCGCACCACGCAAACACCTCGTCAATGGACATCCGCACCGACTCGGGATATTTCTCTATCTGTGATTCCCACAAGGCATCTTGCATATCCTTGAATACATCACGAACCGAGTGTTCAAGAAGTTCGCACCAAATATCACTCATTTCACTTCTCCTCTAAAGTCCTCGGGTGTCAATACGGGTTGGTCGAGTGCTTCCTTCATGCGGTCTACTACTTCTCGCAATCCCTCCATCGTTTCGGACATTACGCTCGGTCCACCATGCCCAACAGGTATTCCGTTTCGGTCGTAGAAAACCTCCCGTAATTCAACTAACGGGTCGCCATCGTTCTCTGTTGACATATCAACAACTCTGTGATTCCATGACCCATACCCAGCAGGTATTCCGTTACTCATTTCACTTCTCCTTTCATAAGTTCATCGGGTACTTCTACTTCTTCGCCCATCTTGCTTGCCACATAACAACGCATTGCCGCAACGAGTGGGGTTGGGCCTTCTTCTTCAAAAGCAATGTTAGGCCCTTCAGTGAGTGTAGCGACCCACTGCCAATCAAAACAAGGCTCTACGCTAATGCGTTCCTGCTCAATAATCGGACCACCTTGCGCCCAGTTGGTGGAGAAAAAAGGCGTATGCGGGTCATCGCAGCATTCCTCGATTTGGTTCACCGCCCAATCAAGAGCGGCCCCTTGTAATTCAGATACTTTGACTTTCATTTCACTTCTCCTTAAAGTGCGCAGAACCATTTGGTTTTAGTTAGCCGCCTAGTTCGCAATTGCTTCCCTTTGGTATTCCGCACAAAAGCATTGAAC
>Ga0194129_10001472_pt1 | contig 38619 bp, 36 predicted proteins | sample TA2KigCa35mmetaG_FD_150862 | JGI IMG/M metagenome (GOLD analysis project Ga0194129, IMG submission 150862) | Freshwater microbial communities from Lake Tanganyika, Tanzania - TA2015038 Kigoma Deep Cast 35m | ecosystem: Environmental > Aquatic > Freshwater > Lake | place: Tanzania: Lake...
GCACCTCGGGGGTGGCGAGCAGCTCGCGGGCCGGGAAGATCGTGACCCCCGGGAGGTCGCGGGTCGAGCGCTGGTCGGCGACCGCGAACGCGGCGCAGCGCTCGACCTCGTCGCCCCAGAGGTCGATGCGGACCGGGTGGTCGAGGGTGGAGGGGTACACGTCGACGATCGAGCCCCGCACGGCGACCTCGCCCCGGGCCTCGACCTGGTACTCGCGCCGGTACCCCATCGCGACCAGCGCGTGCACGAGCTCGTCGAGGTCGACGGTGTCGCCGACCTCGACCCGGCGGGGCTCCACGTCCTCGACGTGGGGGCCGAGGCGCTGCACCAGGGCCCGGACCGGGGCGACCACCACCGTGGGCGGATCACCCGACCGCAGGCGCCAGACGGTGCGGAGCCGGCGGCCCATCGTCTCGACCGACGGCGACACCCGCTCGAACGGCAGGGTCTCCCACGCCGGGAACTCCTCGACCGCCTCCGGGGGCAGGAACTGGGCCAGGTCGTGCACCAGGCGCTCGGCCTCGGTGCGGGTCGGCATCGCCACCAGGATCGGGCGCCGGGTCGTGGCGTGGGCCAGGCCGGCGACGAAGCAGGCCCGGGCCGGGTCGGGCACCGCGACCGCCGGGTCACGGTCGATCACGGCCCGGATCGCCGCCTCCTGGGCGAGGAGCGGGGCGAGCGGGGCGAGGGGCGGCGACGGGGCGGTCAATGGAACCGCTGCATCGCGGCGTCGACGCCGTCGGCGAGGATCGCCTCCACCGCATCGGCGGCCCGCTCGAGGGTGACGTCGATCGACCGCCGCTCGGCGGCGGAGAACCGGGTCAGGACGTGATCGGCGCCCTGCTCCTTCGAACGGGGCTTGCCCACCCCGATCCGGACCCGCAGGAAGTCGTCACGGTGCAGATGGGCCTTGATCGAGCGCAGGCCGTTGTGCCCGGCCAGGCCGCCGCCCGCCTTGAGCCGCAGCTCGGCGACCGGGAGGTCGAGCTCGTCGTGGACGACGACGATCGCCGGGGCGTCCACGCCGTACCGCCGGGCGAGCGCGCCCACGGCCAGGCCCGAGTCGTTCATGTAGGTCGTGGGCACTGCGAGGGCGAGCCGCTTCCCCCCGACGCGCACCTCGTCGGCCGTCGCCCGCTCCTTGCCCGTCCGCAGGCGCGCCCCGTGACGCCGGGCGAGGATCTCCACCACGTCGACCCCGACGTTGTGGCGGGTACGGGCGTACTCGGCGCCCGGGTTCCCGAGGCCCACCACCAGCAGGTCGGCCGGCGTGCCCGTCCGCGGGCCGCCGCGACGCAGCCCCATCCCGGGGACTCGCTAGCCCTCGGCGCCGTCGGCCTCGCCGGCCTCGTTCCCGCCGGCCCCGGCACCGCCGCCGGACTCGCCGCCGTCACCCTCACCCTCACCCTCGGCCATCTGCGCCCCCAGGCCCCGGGGCACGGTGACCATCGCGAGGAGGGCGTCGGGCTCGAGCGTGCAGGTGACGCCCGCCGGGAAGTCGAGGTCGCCGACCCGCAGCTGGCCGCCGAGGTCGAGGTGGGCGACGTCGACCTCGATCGACACCGGGATGTCCTGGGGCTTGGCCGACACCGGCACGGTGAACACCTGCTGCTCGAGCAGGCCACCCCGCCGGACGCCCTCGGGCTCACCCGAGCACACGAGGGCCACGTCGGCGGCGATGGCGACGTCGACGTCGACCCGCACGAAGTCGACGTGGACCAGGTCGCCCCGCACCGGGTGGCGCTGGACCTGGCGGGCCAGGGCGAGCTGGTCGGCCCCGTCGAGCCGCAGGGTGATGAGCGAGTTCGCGCCCCGGGCCAGGATGAGGTCCAGGTCGTGGGCCGGCACGGTCACCGCGGTGGCCTCGCCCCCGAGGCCGTAGACCACGGCGGGCAGGCGCCCGGACCGGCGGAGCCGGCCGGCCGGTCCCGAGCCCCGCTCGGTGCGGGGCTCGGCGATCACAACGACGTCGTCGGCCATGACTGGGTGCTCTCCGTGAGTCGGTGCACTGGGTGCTCTCCGTGAGTCGGTGCGGGAGCCGGGCCGAGGCGGCACCGGGCGAGCGAACGGGGGCGCACCGGGTGGCGCCGGTCCGCGAGGACCCTTGATCCTAGACGTTGTCGCCGTGGAAGATCTCGCTGACGCTGGCCTCGGTGAACACCGCAGAGAGCGCCTCGGCGATGATCGGGGCGATCGAGACGACCCGCAGGCCGTCCCACTGCTTGGCCGCCGGGATCTCGAGGGTGTTCGAGACCACGACCTCCCGGATCGGGGCGTTCTTCAGCCGGTCGACCGCCGGGCCCGACAGCACCCCGTGCGTGGCCGCCACCACGACGTCGGCGGCCCCCCGCCGGTGCAGGAGCGCGGCCGCCCCGGCGATGGTGCCCGCGGTGTCGATCATGTCGTCGACGAGCACGCAGACCCGGCCCTCGACCTCCCCCACCACCTCGATCGCCTCGGCGACGTTCTGGGTGCCCTTGGGCCGCCGCTTGTCGATGAAGGCGAGCTCGGACTCGATCCCGACCTCGGTGAAGTGGTTCGCGTAGCGCCGGGCGAGCTTGCCGCCGCCGGCGTCGGGCGACACGACCGTCACCTCGCCGTCGATCGTCCCGGCGATGTGCGCGGCGAGCAGCGGCACGGCCGTCAGGTGGTCGACCGGGAAGTCGAAGAAGCCCTGGATCTGGCCGGTGTGGAGGTCGACGGTCACCACCCGGTCGGCGCCCGCGATGCTGAGCAGATCGGCGAGCAGCCGGGCGGTGATGGGCTCGCGTCCCTCGGCCTTGCGGTCCTGACGGGCGTACCCGTAGAAGGGGCACACCGCAGTGATGCGCTTCGCCGACGCACGCTTCGCCGCGTCGATCATGATCAGCTGCTCCATGATCCGGTCGTTGATCGGATCGCAGTGGCTCTGGATGACGAAGGCGTCGGCGCCGCGCACGCTCTCGCCGTAGCGGCAGTAGAGCTCGCCGTTGGCGAACGTGGACAGCATCATCTCGCCGAGCGGCTCGCCGAGGCACTCGGCGATCTCGCGCGACAACTCGAGGTTGCCGCGGCCGGCGACCAGCAGCAGACGCTTCTTCGGAACGAACTCCATCAGACCCCCGGCCCCCGGTCTCCCGGCTCCCCCGCCGCGTCGCGAGCTGCGTCCGCGTCTCCGTCATGGTCGCGCGCCGCGGCCCACCCTTCCACGATCCGGGCGGGCACGCCGATGGCGAGGGCCCCGGGCGGGACGTCACGCGTGACCACCGCCCCAGCCCCGGTGGTCGCCCCGTCGCCGAGCTCGACCGGGGCCACCAGCACCGAGTTGGAGCCGGTGCGGGCGTCGGCACCGATGCGGGTGCGGTGCTTGTCGCGTCCGTCGTAGTTGGCCGTGATCGTGCCCGCCCCGACATTGGCGCCGGCGCCGACCTCGGCGTCGCCCACGTAGGCGAGGTGGGGGACCTTCGCCCCCGGCCCGACCTCGGCATTCTTGGCCTCGACGAAGCTCCCCACCCGGGCGTCGGCCCCGAGCACGGTGCCGGGCCGGAGGTGGGCGAACGGCCCCACGTGCACCCCCGCCCCGATCGTCGCCGACCGGACCACGCTCGACTCGATCACCGCACCCGCCGCCACCGTGGCGTCGACGAGGCGGCAGTCGGGTCCGATCACCGATCCGGTCCCGACCTCGGTGCGGCCCTCGAGGATCGTCCCGGGCAGGAGGCGCACGTCGGGCGCCAGGGTCACGGACACGTCGACGTAGGTGCGGGCCGGGTCGACCATCGTCACGCCCGCCCGCATCCACGCCGCGTTCACTCGGGCCCGCAGCCGGGCTTCGGCGTCGGCGAGCTGGGCACGGTCGTTGACGCCCAGGGTCGTGCCCGGGTCGGCGGCGGGCACCGCCACGACCGAGTGCCCGGCCGCGCGCAGGACCCCGATCACGTCGGTCAGGTAGTACTCGCCCTGGGCGTTGTCGGGTCGGACCCGGCGCAGGGCGGGGGCGAGCAGACCCCGGCGGAAGCAGTAGATCGACGGGTTCACCTCGGTGACCGCGAGCTCGTCGGGCGTGGCGTCGGACTGCTCGACGATGCGGGCGACCTCCCCCCGCGCGTCGCGCACGATCCGTCCGTACCCGGTGGGGTCGGCGAGCACGGCGGTGAGCAGCGACGCCGCGGCGTCGGTGCGCCGGTGCTCGGCCACCAGCCCGCCGAGCGCCTCGGGGTCGAGGAGCGGGATGTCGGCGCTGCACACGATCACGTCGTCGTCGTCAGCGTCGGCGTCGGCGAACGCGCCCAGCGCCACGGCGGTGGCGTCACCCGTGCCGCGCGGGACGGTCTGCTCGACGAACTCGACCGGGACCGCAGGGTCCATCCCACCGGCGATCGCGATCGCGGTCTCGACCGCGTCGCCCCGGCCCCGCACCACCACGACGCACCGCGTCGGTGCCAGGGTCGCCAGCGCGTCGAGCACGTGGAGCACCATGGCCCGGCCGCAGAGCGGGTGGAGGACCTTGGGCGTCGCCGAGCGCATCCGCGCGCCCTCGCCCGCGGCCAGGACCACTGCCGACAGGGGCCGGTGGGCCATCGGTCGCGCTCCTCCCAACTCGGGGAACCGGGAACTCGGGGATTCGGGACGGGTCCGGGGGCGATCCGACCGAGGGGCTCGGGGGCGAGGTTTCGAACCCCGACCTGGGACTCCAAAGGACCCCGTGCTGCCGTTACACCACCCCCGAAGGGTGCTCCGACCCTACCCGGCCGCCCCGGTGCCGTACCGGGAGTAGGCCGGATGGGTTGCGAGCGGCTACGGTCCTCCGCGCCATGGGGTCTCTCATCAAGAAGCGCCGCAAGCGCATGCGCAAGAAGAAGCACAAGAAGCTGCTGAAGAAGACCCGCTGGCAGCGTCGCCAGCAGGGCAAGTAGCCGCACGGGCCCGACCGCCCGATCGGCCCGGCGCCGTCGGCGCCGCCCTCCTCAGCAGCCCGGGATCGTCAGCTTCCCAGTCGGACGCCGACGGCGTTGCTGCGCGCCCCGGCCACGGGCACCCGGAGCCGGGCCCCCACCGACTCGGCCAGGGCCCCCGGATCCACGCCCCGCTCGAGCGGCACCACGTAGGCCGACCCGCTGCCCGCCAGGATCGCCGGGCGACCGGCAGCCCGCTCGAGCGACGAGCGGAACTCCACCAGGGCGGGCTCGACCGCCTCGGCCGCGGGCTCGAGGTCGTTGGCCAGCGCCTCCACGTACCGGGCCACCGTGCCGCGGGCCTCGACCTCCCGGGTCGCCCGGGGCCCGCCCAGCTCGTCCCAGGCCCGGTACACCACCGGGGTGGCGAGCCGGAACGGCGGGAGCGCCACGAGGAAGCCCAGGCCGGGGCGCAGGGGCACCGGCTCGATCAGCTCGCCCCGACCCCGCATCCACGCCGCGCCGCCCCGGAGGCAGAAGGGGACGTCGGAGCCGAGGCCGGCGGCGACCTCGTGGAGGTCGTCGTCAGTGAGGTCGAGGTCGAGCAGCTTGCGGATCGCGACCAGGGTGGCCGCAGCGTCGGCCGAGCCGCCGCCGAGGCCGGCGCCGGCCGGGATGCGCTTGCGCAGGACCATCTGGACCCCGTGCCCCGAGCGGCCCGCGCGCAGCATCACGTCCTCCGCCGCGCGCGCGGCGAGGTTCGTCAGGCCCGACGGGGCGTGCTCGGTCTCGCCCTCCACGGTGAACGACACGCCACCGGGATGGGGCACCGCGGTGACCTCGACGACATCGCTGGGCTGGCCCAACGACACGGTGAGCGCCTCGATCTCGTGGTAGCCGTCCGGGCGCAGGCCGAGCACCCGCAGCGAGAGGGTGAGCTTGGGGTACGCGCTGGCCCGCACCCGGCCGAGGCGGTTCACGCCGCCTCCCGGCACACCCGGGCCCAGTCGGCCAGGGTGAGCGTCTCGGCCCGGGCCCGGGGGTCGATCCCGGCCGCGACGAGCACCGGCTCGGTCCGCACGCCCAGCGCCGGGGCGAGGGCCTGGCGCAGGGTCTTGCGCCGTTGGGCGAAGCCGGTCCGGACCAGGGCGAACAGGGCCTCGGTCGAGGGCACGTCCACGGGCGGAGCCGGCCGCCGGTCGATGCGGACGAGCGCCGAGGCCACCCCGGGGGGTGGCACGAACACGGTGGCCGCCACGCTGCCGACGATCCGGGCCTCGGCGTAGTACCCGACCTTCACCGACACCGCGCCGTAGGCCTTGGTCCCCGGCCCGGCCACGAGCCGCTCGCCGACCTCGCGCTGCACCATCACGAGGGCACGACGCATCTCGGGGAACTCCTCCAGCAGGCGCACCACCATCGGGGTGGCCACGTTGTAGGGGAGGTTGGACACGCACACCCACTCGCCGCCCGCCGTGAGCGCGCGGAAGTCGGCGGTGAGCGCATCGCCGTGCACCACCGAGACGCGCTCGGCCACGCCGGCGCCGGTGAGCACGTCGTCGAGCACGGGCAGCAGGTGCCCGTCGAGCTCGAGCGCCACCACCGACGCCCCCGACTCCGCGAGCGCGACCGTGAGCGAGCCGATGCCGGGGCCGATCTCGACCACTCGCCCGACCATCCGTCCGCCCGGGTCGGCAGGGAGGTCGGCGAGGCGCACGATCCGCCGGGCCAGGTTGGGGTCGGCGAGGAAGTGCTGGCCCAGGGCCCGGCTCGGCCGGCAGCCGTGGCGGGCGAGCAGGTCGCGGATCGACCCGGGGGTCAGGGGCACCATGGGGCGCCGAACCTAGCGGTCACCGGCCCGGGACCCGGTGCGGACGGGCTCAGCGGACGTAGCCGAGGGTGTGGGCGCAGCCCCAGCCGTCGATGCCGACCCGGTTGCGGATGTTCTCGGCGACGAGGATCTGCTCCTCCCGCGTCGCGAGCCCGGCGTTGGGCGCGTACACCCGCCCCCCGAAGGCGTCCCAGGTTCGGTTGTAGAAGCCGAGGCCACCCGAGTACAGCGGACCCTGCATGGCCCAGTCGCCGGCGGTCTCGCACAGCGCGATCCGGTCCCACATGGGATCGGCCTTGGTGCCGTAGTAGGTGATCGTCGGCCGGGACAGCACCACCGGGAGGCGTGAGATGATCTTGCGGCTCACCTCGTCGCCATTGCGGCGGGTGATCTCGGCCGCCACGCTCATCGTGCCCGCCCGACCCTCCTCGACCCGGGTCTCCCCGACGTTCATGGTGTTGTCGGGGCGCCGCTCGGGCGGTGCCGTGTAGGACTCGTCGAAGCGGACGATCTCGCGCCCCACCCGCACGACGGTGTACTGACCCCCGTCGACGAGGCGCTGTTCGCGCCCGACGGTCGCCCCGGACCGGTCGAGCACGGAGTCCTCGGGCCCGAGGTCGACGCTGTACTGCGCGAGCAGCTCGTCGAGGTCGAGGGCCGGGATCGAGTAGTCGACCTGGGCGCCGTCGACGAGGAGCACGCCGGTGCGGGGCGTGCGCAGGATGATGGTCGAGTCGGCCTGGAGCCGCCGGGGCCCGCTGCGGATGACGATCCGGCCCTCGGCACCGAGCTCGCGGCGCACGTAGTCGGTGGGCGAGGCGTACGTCGTGAAGACGGTCTGGATCTCGCCGTCGAGGTCACGGTTCACCGGGAAGGCCCGCAGGACGGTGACCGTGAGGCCGTCGCGCAGCCGGGTCGCCGGCGCCGGGATCACGCGGTCGAACTCGCCGAGGCGGATCCGCTCGTCGCGCAGCAGCCCCCCCACGGTCTGGGCGCCCGCAGTGACGGCGGTGCGCTGCCCGTCGGCCCGGACCTCCACGGAGCGGCCGTGTCCGAGGACGGCCCGCAGACCGAGGCCCCCGCCGACGAGGACCCCGACGAGGACCACGCCGACCACAGCCGCGCGGGCCCGGCCGCCCCCGGGCCCGCCGACCCGGAGTCGCGGTCGCGTCGGCGGGGCCGCCGTGCCCCCCGGGGTGACCTCGGGGAGGGGCAGCCAGGCCGCTGCGTCGTGGGGCTCGGCCCGGGCGGGCGAGTCCTGGGGCTCCCACTGGCGCGTGAGGAGGTCCTCGACAGTGGGCAGGGCGTCGGGGACCGGGATCGGGAGCCAGGCCGCCGGGTCGTGGGGGCGGGACCGGGCGGGTGAGGGCGGCGGGACCGTCGGGGGTGCGTCGGGTGCGGTGGACCGGGTCGAGCCGGGTCCGGCGGGACCCACCACGTTCGGGTCGAGCACCGGCAGGGTGTCGCCATCGGGGAGGGGCAGCCAGGCGCCCGAGTCGTGGGGCTCGGCCCGGGCCGGGCTCGGGCGCACCACGCGCCACAGGTGCGCACGGCTCGCCCGGTGGACCCGGGGACCGTGGCCGCGCCGGAGGGCGGGCGCGTCGGATCCGCCCGGCGCATCGACCCGTGCGTCGACCAGCACGTCGGCGGGTGCGGGCGCGCGCGCCACGGTCGCCTCGGGCGCCGGTTCGGGACCGGGTTGCGGTTCGGATTCCGGTTCGGTTCGGATGGCCGCGGCCCTCCGCTGCGTCGGCGTGGCCCCACTCCACGGGGTCGGAGAACGCTAGCGCACGGGTCGGACATCGATTCCGGCGGCCCGAGGCCGGCCGGGACCCGGGGACCCGGGGGCCCGGCGGCCCGGCGGTCAGACGATCAGGCGGTCGTCACCCCGAGCCACGCCGCCGCCGCGGCGACGGTCTCGGCGGCCACGGTCGCCGGGGGGCGGCCCACGGCGGCGGCGAGCGCAGCCCCCACCGCCGGGAGGAGCGCAGGCTCGTTCTCGTGGCCGCGGTGGGGCACCGGTGCGAGGTACGGCGAGTCGGTCTCGACCAGCAGCCGGTCGGGTGGGCAGATCGCCGCCGCCGCCCGCACGTCGTCGGCGTTGCGGAACGAGACGATCCCGCTGAACGACAGCGCCGCGCCCAGCGCCAGGGCCTGCTCGGCCTCGGCCGGGCCGCCGGTGAAGCAGTGGAACACCGTGCGCCGGGGCACACCCTCCTCGACCAGGACCCGGAACGTGTCGTCCCACGCCTCACGCGAGTGGATGACCAGGGCCCGGTCCAGGGCGTGGGCGCACCGGATCTGCGACCGGAAGGCCGCCTCCTGCACGGCGGGCTCGGCGTGGCGGTAGTGGAGGTCGAACCCGGCCTCACCCACCGCGACCACCCGTGGGTGCGCGGCGAGCTCGGCCAGCGCGTCCCACTCCGCCTCGAGGCGGTCGGCGTCGTGGGGGTGCAGCCCGACCGTCGCGTGGACGTCGGCGTGGCGCTCGGCGAGCGCCACCGCCGCACGCGACGACACGAGGTCCGTTCCGACCACGACCAGGGCAACCACCCCGGCGGCCCGGGCCCGGTCGAGCACCGCCTCGGGGGCATCGGTGGTGGCGTCGAGCTGGGGGTGGCAGTGGGCGTCCACCCACCGGACCGCGGCCCCGGGATCGTCGCTCACGCGACCGGGGGCTCGAACCGGGGGAACAGCGGGTCGCCCTTCTCGAGCGGGGCACCGACGGGGAGCCCGCCCCAGGCCGCGGCACCGGGGAGCCGGGCGTCCTCGGGGCGGCCGGGCAGACCCAGGCGGCGCCAGAGCTCGGCCCCCGCCCGCGGGATCACGGGCGCGGCCAGCAACGCCACGATCCGCAGCGACTCGAGGCAGTCGCCGAGCACGCCGTGCACCGCGGCGACGTCCCCGGCCTTGTGCAGCTTCCAGGGCTCGGTATCCTCGATGTAGGCGTTGGTCGCCCGGATCAGGTCCCAGACCGCTCCGCACGCGGCGGCGTAGTCGAGGCGCTCCATCGCCGTCGTCGCTCCGGTGAACGCAGCTGCTGCGGCGGCCATCAGCGGGCCGTCGGCCCGGGTGTCGGGCACCACGCCGCCGCAGTAGTTGACCGCCATGTTGAGGACGCGGTTGGCGAGATTCCCGAAGTTGTTCGCGAGGTCGGCGTTGTAGCGCGCCACCATCGCCTCGTACGAGAAGTCGCCGTCGGGGCCGAAGCGCTGGTCGGCGAGGAAGTGGTAGCGGAACCCGTCGCTGCCGAAGCCGGCGACGAGGTCGGCCGGCGCAATCTGGTTGAGCCGGGTCTTGCTCATCTTCTCGCCGCCCACGAGGAGGTAGCCGTGCGCGAACACGCACGTCGGTGGCGCTTCGCCCGCAGCCATGAGCATCGCGGGCCAGAACACAGCGTGGAAGCGCAGGATGTCCTTGCCCACGAGGTGGTAGTCGACGGGCCAGTACCGGTCGAAGCGCGCGCGGTCGGAGCCGTACCCGATCGCCGTGCAGTAGTTGAACAGCGCGTCGAACCAGACGTAGGTGACGTGGGCCGGATCCCACGGGAGCGGAATGCCCCAGGTGATCGACGTCCGGCTCATGGAGAAGTCGCGCAGGCCCTGCTTGATGAAGCCGAGGACCTCGTTGCGTCGGGTGTCGGGCTGCACGGCCTCGGGATGGCGCTCGTAGTGCTCGAGCAGGCGGTCGGTGAACCGCGACAGGCGGAAGAAGTAGTTCTCCTCGGTCACGTGGTCGACGGGCCGGTCGTGGATCGGGCAGTTGGTGCCACCCACGAGCTCGTCCTCGGCGTAGTACGCCTCGCAGTGCACGCAGTACAGGCCCTCGTACGTGTCGAGCTCGATGTAGCCGTTGTCGTGGACACGCTGCAGGAACTCGGACACTGCCGCGTAGTGGCGGGGCTCGGTGGTGCGGATGAAGTCGGTGTTCGTGATGTCGAGCAGGCGCCAGGCCTCCCGGAAGCGCTCACTCGTGCGGTCGGCCCACTCGGCCGGGGTGACGCCCTGGGCCTCGGCCGCCCGCTGCACCTTGAGCCCGTGCTCGTCGGTCCCGGTGAGGAAGACGACGTCGTCGCCCCACAGCCGGCGCCACCGGGCCAGCGTGTCGGCAGCCACGGTGGTGTAGGCGTGCCCGATGTGCGGCGCGTCGTTGACGTAGTAGATCGGCGTCGTCACGTAGAACGGCGTGGGCACGCGACCACGATACCCACGCCCCCCGGTCCGACCCCCGGAACGACGCCCGAACGACGCCGGCTCAGGCGCGCCGGAGCTCCGTCGCGATCTCGTAGGCCCGCCGCTTGGGCACCCCGAGGGACGCCGCGACCTCGGCGGCGGCGTCCCGGGCCGAGGCGCCGGCCGCCAGGTGCCGTTCGACCGCGGCGCGCACGGTGGCGTCGTCGGGCTCGGCCGGCGGCGGGGCGCCCCCGACCACCAGCGCGTGCTCGCCACGCGGCGCCTCCGCCGCCACGTGCGCCACCGCGTCGAGGAGGGTCCCCCGCCAGACCGACTCGAACCGCTTGGTCAGCTCCCGGGCCACGGCGACGGGCCGGTCCCCACCGCACACGCGGACCAGGTCGGCCAGCGTCTCGGCCACGCGGTGGGGCGCCTCGAACAGCACCGTGGTGCGGGGCTCACCGGCGACGGCGGCCAGGCGCTCGGTCCGCTCCCGGCCCGACCGGGGCAGGAAGCCCTCCATCACGAACCGGGCCGTCGGCAGGCCGGACACCACCAGGGCGGCCAGGACCGCGCTCGGGCCGGGCACGGCCTCCACCCGCACGCCGGCGTCGACGCACACCCGCACGAGCCGCTCGCCCGGGTCGGAGATCCCGGGCGTCCCCGCGTCCGTGACCAGCGCGACGCGCGCCCCGCGCCGGATGCGCTCGACCAGCTCGGCGGCCCGGGCCCGCTCGTTGTGCTCGTGCACCGACACGAGGCGGGCCCCGGCCGGGATCCCCGCGTGGGTGAGCAGGGCCCGGGTCCGCCGGGTGTCCTCGGCCGCGACCACGTCGGCCGTGCGGAGCGCCTCGACCGCCCGCGGCGAGAGGTCGCCGAGGTTGCCGATCGGGGTCGCGACCAGCACGAGGACCCCCTCGCCGCTCATCGGATCACCCGCCCGGGCACCACGCCGATCGTCGGGAGCCCAAGCGTCATGCCCCGCATGCTCGCGCACCTCGAGCCGGGTGCCCACCCGGATCCCCCAGGCCGCAGCCCCGCCGATCGGCCCCTCGAGCACCCAGCGGCTCCGCCACACGGGCCGCGACACCCGGCCGGGCGCGAGGTGCGCGACCCGCAGCACCCGACCGTCGCGGGCCACGAACACTGCGTCGATCGGCACCCGCATGCCGATCGTGTGCACCTGACGACACGGCGCCAGGACGAGGCCGCCGGTGACCGGCGCCGGCCCGAGCAGGCCCCGGCGCCGGGCGGCCCGGGTCGCGGCGACGCGGACGGGCACCTCGGGGCGGGGTCGGCCGTCGATCCAGAGCACGGGCGCCCGGACCACGGCCCCGGTCGCCGTGACGCGGAGTGGACCCGGCCACGGCCGCCGCCACGGGCGTGCCGCGTCAGACGTTGAAGCGGATCTCGACCACGTCGCCGTCGACGAAGCGGTAGTCCTTGCCCTCCACCCGGAGGGTGCCCGCATCCTTGGCCCGGGCCCACGAGCCCACCTCGAGCAGCTCCTGCCAGTCGATCACCTCGGCCCGGATGAAGCCCCGCTGGAGGTCGGAGTGGATGACCCCGGCGCACTCGGGCGCCGCGGCGCCGACCCGGAAGATCCAGGCTCGCGACTCCTTGTCGCCGGTGGTGAGGAAGGTGGCCTTGCCCAGCATCGCCAGGGCCGACCGGGCCAGCCGGGGCACCACCGACTCGGCGACCCCGAGGTCGGCGAGCAGGGTCGCCCGCTCGGCGCCCTCGGCGGCGACGACGTCGGGATCGCCCTCGATCTCGACGCACACGGCGAGCGCATCGGCACCGAAGCCGGCGGCGACCGCATCGGCCCGGTCGAGCTGGTCGATGTCGACGTTCACCACGACCAGGGCGGGCTTGTTGGTCAGCAGGAAGACCGGGGCGAGCAGCGCCCGCTCGTCGGCGGTGAGGTCGGATCGGTAGATCGGCTCGCCCTCGGAGAGGACCGCCTCGGCCCGCTCGAGCGCGGCGATCTCGCCGGCCAGGCTGCGGTCCCCCTTGAGCGCCCGCTGCTGCTTCGCCAGCCGCTGCTCCACCGAGCCGAGATCGGCGAGCACCAGCTCGTCCTCGAGCGCCCGGAGGTCGCGGGCCGGGTCGTTGCCGTCGGCCGCGCGCACCACGAGCATCAGCGCGTCGCAGTCGCGCAACGACCCGAGCAGGCGGCTGCCGAGGCCCTTGCCCGCCTCGGTGGACAGACCCGGCAGGTAGGCGATCTGGAAGGTCGCGTACACGGTCCGCTTCGAGGCCGACATCGTCGCGAGGGCGTCGAGCCGGTCGTCGGGGAGGGCGACCACCCCGAGCACCCGGTCGGCGGCGTGCGCGACGTCCATGCCGGTGAGGGCACGGAACAGCTCGGCGTGTCCCGAGTCGGCGAGGCCCACGAGGCCGAGGTGCTCCACGGCGCCGAGGCTAGCGAGACCCGCGGCCCCGGCCCCCGGCGTGTCAGACTGTGCCGCCGGACGAAAGGGGCACGTCGTGGACCGACCGCACCGACCGACGCTCGAGGAGCTCCAGGACCGCTTCGAGATCGACGAGCTGCTCACCCGCTACGCCCAAGCCATCGACGACCGGACCTTCGATCTGCTCGACACCGTCTTCACCCCCGACGCGCAGGTCGACTACGTGAGCGCCGGGGGGATCGCCGGCGACTACCCGGCGATCAAGGCCTGGCTCACCGACGTGCTCGGTCTCTTCCCCGCCTACCAGCACCTCGTCGGCAACCGCCGGGTCGCGCTCGACGGCGACACCGCCACCGCGGTCTCCATGTTCCACAACCCGATGGCCATGGGCGACGGCACGCTGTTCTTCTGCGGCGGCGAGTACCACGACCGGCTGGTGCGGACGCCCGACGGCTGGCGCATCGCCGAGCGGGTCGAGCGGACCGCCTACGCCACTGCTGCCGTCCCCACCACCAACCCGGCGCCGCCGGTCCGGTGAGGCGGCAGTCGGCCTCGCCGGACCGGGCCGGGACCGCCTACGCTCTCGGGTCCCGCCCGCCGTCGTCCCGGAGCCTCCCGTGTCGAAGAAGACGAAGAAGCGCAAGCTCAACGCCCGCCGCAAGAAGGCCAACCACGGCCGGCGGCCCAACGCCGGTCGCCGCTAGGCCCACGCACCCGTGGCGCCCGACCCCGTGGACCCCGACCTGGTCCGGGTCGTCGTCGCCGATCGGGTCTGCACGGTCACCCTCCACCGGCCCGAGGCCCGCAACGCGCTGAACACCGCGCTGCACCGGGCGTCGGCCGCCGCCCTCTGGGCCGCCGAGCTCGACGAGGGGGTCGACGCCGTCGTCCTCACCGGCGCCGATCCGGCGTTCTGCGCCGGCCTCGACCTGCGCGAGCTCGGGGCCGGGGGCGAGAACCTGCGCGGGGGTGGTGGACCCGACGGCGCCCCCGAGAACCCGATCCAGGCCCTGTGGCGGATGACCACGCCGGTCATCGGCGCCGTCAACGGCCCGGCGGTCACCGGCGGGCTCGAGCTCGCGCTGGCCTGCGACCTCCTCGTCGCCTCGGAGCGGGCCCGGTTCGCCGACACCCACGCCCGGGTCGGGGTCACCCCGGGCGGGGGCATGAGCGTGCTGCTCCCGATGGCCGTCGGGCTGCGCCGGGCCAAGGAGATGAGCCTCACCGGCAACTCCGTCGACGCCGAGGAGGCCCTCCGCATCGGCCTGGTCAACCACGTGGTGCCCCACGCCGACCTCCTGCCCACCGCCGAGCGCCTCGCCCGCGACATCGCCGGCAACGACGGCCCGGCGGTCCGGCACCTCAAGGCGCTCTACGACGCCAACGCCCGCCTCAGCGCGGGCGAGGCGCTGGCCAACGAGCAGGCCGTGTTCCGCTCCTACCGGGTCGACTTCGCGGAGGTCGAACGGCGGCGGGCGGCGGTCGTGGAGCGAGGCCGGCACCAACAGGGCTGACGGCCCGGCCCGGACTCGCCGGACTCGCCCAACCCGAACCGGGGTGCGCCGGGTGGCACCGGGACCGGTGGGAGAATGCTCCGCCACCCTCGGACCGACCGGGCGATCGGATGCTGTTCCCCACCGTCACCTTCGCGCTCTTCTTCTTCGTGGTCCTGCCGGTCAGCTGGTACCTCATGCCCACGCGCGAGCGGTGGAAGCTCTTCATGCTCGCGGCGAGCTACTTCTTCTACGGCTACTGGAACTGGCACTTCGTCTTCCTGCTGGCCGCGTCCACCGTGGTGAACCAGCTGTTCGCCCGGGCCATCCACGTCACCGCCGCCGATTCCCGCCGACGTGCGCTGCTCACGCTCGACGTCGTCTTCAACCTGGGGATCCTCGCGTACTTCAAGTACGCCGACTTCTTCCTGTCGTCGTCACGCGACGTGCTCGGGGCCTTCGGGATCGACGCGGGCAACACCCTCGTCAACGTGGCCCTGCCGGTGGGAATCTCGTTCTTCACCTTCCAGGCGCTGAGCTACGTCATCGACGTCTACCGCCGCGACTTCGAACCCGGATCGCTGATCAACTTCGCCACCTACCTCTCGTTCTTCCCGCACCTCGTGGCAGGACCGATCGTGCGGGGCGCCGAGTTCATGCCCCAGATCGACGAGCCGAAGGACCCGCGCCGGATCGATGCGAGCCGCGCCTTCTTCCTGATCTTCATCGGGCTGTTCAAGAAGGTGGTGCTGGCGAACTTCCTCGCCACCGAGATCGTCGACCGGGTCTTCGCGATCCCCGGGCAGCGCTCGTCGCTGGAGCTGCTCGTCGGGGTGTACGCCTACGCCGTCCAGATCTACGCCGACTTCAGCGGCTACACCGACATGGCGATCGGGCTCGCGCTGCTGCTCGGGTTCCGCTTCCCGCTCAACTTCGACAGTCCCTACACCGCCACCTCCATCCAGGACTTCTGGCGTCGGTGGCACATGACGCTGTCGCGCTGGCTGCGGGACTACCTGTACATCCCCCTCGGGGGGAACCGGAACGGCAACGGCGCCACTTACCGCAACCTGATGCTGACCATGGTGATCGGCGGGCTCTGGCACGGAGCGGCGTGGACCTTCGTGCTGTGGGGCGCGATCCACGGTGTGGCCCAGTCGATCGAGCACTGGCGGCGCTCGGTCCGCGCTGCGCGCGGTCTCCCCGATCCTCCGGACACCGCGGCACGGCGCTGGGCCGGGCGGCTCGTGACCTTCAACGTGGTGTGTCTGGCCTGGATCTTCTTCCGGGCCGAGTCGATCGGGTCCGCGTTCGACTACCTCACCACCATGGTCGACCCGGGCCACTGGTTCCAGGCGTCCCCGCTCGTCACCGGGGGCGTGCTCCTGGCCGTGGCCATCGGGATCGCCGGGCAGTTCGTGCCCCGTGCGGCGACGGCCCGCCTGATGGCGCGGTTCTCCCGCCTGTCCCCCGTGGCCATGGGCTTCGCCATCGGCGTCGCGCTCCTCGTCATCAACACGCTGGGCCCGCGCGGCGTGGCCCCCTTCATCTACTTCCAGTTCTGACGGCGGTCCTCGCGTGTCGGCTCCCTCCCACCCCCCGCGCCACCGGCACCCGACCAGCCGCATCCCGCCGCGACGCCCGCTGTCGGCGGGTCACGTGGTGCTCGTGATGCTCGTCGCCACGGTGGTCGGCGGCCTCTTGAACGCGCCCGGGATCCGCAAGACCGCGAATGCACAACCGGTCGGCATCACCCGCGACCTCGCCCGCCTGGTCGCCGAGCCGCTGTACGAGGTGAGCCACCTGCTGCGCATCGACCAGTTCCGCCGCGCCCTCCAGGCCGCGACCGGCCGCAGCGGTGACGACGACATCGACACCACGCTGCCCGGCCCCGTCGCGCCCGACCCCACCACCACCTCGACCATGGCGCCGGCCAAGCGCGCCTTCTCGCCGACCGACCGGATGCTGGTCTGGGTCGGTGGCGACTCCCTTGCGGTCACCCCGGGACAGTCGTTCGTCGCCGCGATCCCGGGCACGGAGGTCGCCGTCGTCGTGGGCAACGCCGTCGACGGCCGGGTCGCCACCGGTCTGGCCCGGCCCGAGCTGTTCAACTGGCCTCAGCACATGCTCGAGGTCATCGCCCAGGACGATCCCGACGTCGTCGTCCTGACCCTGGGCTCCAACGACGACCAGATCCTGACCGGCGACCGGGGCGTCGGCCCCTTCGGCAGCGGACCCTGGATCGACGAGTACCGCCGCCGCATCGGCGGGATGATGGACACGGTGACCGCCGATCGTGGGCGAACCCTGGTCTGGCTCGGGGTCCCCATCATGCGCAACGAGGAGCGGTCGGAGACCCGCTACCGGGTGATCAACGACATCATCCGCGAGGAGGCGACCAAGCGGCCCGGCCGGGTCTTCTACGTGGACCTCTACGACCGCTTCACCGTCGACGGTGGGTACGCCGACTTCGTCGACGGCGTGCAGGTGCGGACCCCCGACGGCATCCACTTCTCGCGCGACGGGGGCAACGCCGTCGCGCAGATGGTGATCGACCAGCTCGGCCGGATGTACGACCTGACCTCCTGGCGGACCGCGCCTCCGACGACGATCCCGCTCCCGCGACCCACGACGACCACCGCGCCCCCCGCCACCGGCAAGGCGCCGACCACCGGCCGATCCCCGGTCACCACAACGCCGCTGCGATCCCGCTGAGGCGGCCCGCACGATCCCGCCGCGGCGACCGCCCCATGGTCCGGGCCGGGCGGGACCGGTCCGGTGGCGCTCCCACCTCGCCTAGCCTGGTCAAATGACTCGCCGCGAGTTCGGGGACTTCATGAGCGACGCCGACGCGCTCATGTGGTCGATCGAACAGGACCCGCTGCTGCGGTCGACCATCGTCGCGACCATGGTCCTCGACCGCGCCGCCGACTGGGAGACCGTCCGGGTCCGCCTCGGACGCGGCGTCCGCCTGATCCCCCGGATGCGCCAGCGGGTGGTGGAGCCCGCCTTCGGCCTCGGCACTCCGGCATGGTCCGACGACCCGTTCTTCGACCTCGACTACCACGTGCGTCGGGTCCGCAACCCCGACCCGACGAGCGACCGGTTCGCATTCGAGGTCGCGGCGACCGCGGCCATGGAGGCTTTCGACCGAGACCGGCCGCTGTGGGAGTGCTGGGTGATCGAGGACCTGCCCGGCGGGCGGGGCGCCTTCGTGCTGAAGGTCCACCACTCGATGACCGACGGCGTCGGGGGGATGAAGCTCCTCCTCATGCTGCTCGACCTCGAGCGCGACCCGCCGCCCGCGCCCCCCGACCCGGAGCCGCGCCCGCTCCCCGTGTTCCACCCCCTCGGCGTCGCCTGGCACCGCGTCGCCACGCAGCGTGCGCTCACCCGGGCTGCGCTGCGCGGCGCCGCTCCGGCGGCGGTCGGGCTCGCGTCGGAGCTGCGGCGCGACCCCGTCGGCATCGTCGCCAATGCGGTGCAGATCGGGACCTCGGCGGTGCGGTTCCTCGCGCCGGCCCTGACCCCCGCCTCGCCGCTGCTGCGAGGCCGGAGCCTCGGGCGCCGGGTCTTCGGCATCGACGTGCCGCTCGACGACCTCAAGCGCGCCGCGAAGGCCATCGGCGTGAGCCTCAACGACGTGTTCGTCGGCGCGGTCATGGGCGGCATCCAGCGCTACCACGACGAGCTCGGGAGCCCGGTCCCCGAGGTCCGCATGATCATGCCGATCAACGTGCGGGGGAACGGCGGCGGGCTCGGGGGCAACCACTTCACCCCGGCGCGGGTCATGATGCCCACCACGGCCGCCGACCCCGGCGACCGGGTCCTCGAGGTGCACGCCCGGTGCCGGCGGCTCCGGGGGGAGCCCGCGGTCGCCATGACCGAGCAGCTCGCCACCGTCATGAACCTGCTGCCCCGCCGGGCCGCCACGGCGGTCATGGGATCGATGTTCAAGGGTGCCGACCTTGTCACGAGCAACGTGCCCGGCGCGCCGTTCCCCCTCTACCTCGCCGGAGCCGAGATCGAGCGGATGTACGCCTTCGGTCCGCTGTCGGGCACCGCCACCAACGTGACCCTGCTCTCCCACGCGGGCACCTGCTGCATCGGCGTCAACGTCGACACCGCCGCGGTGCCCGACCCCGAGGCACTGCGCGTGCACCTGCGGGGCGGGTTCGCCGAGATCGTCGCGCTGGGGTGACGCGCTGGGGTGACGCGCCCGGTAGCGCGACCACGGCCCTCGCTAGTCTCGGCCCGTGACCGATCCGACCACGATCCGCCTCCCCGCCGACCTCCTCCCCGGCGACGGACGGTTCGGCTCCGGTCCGTCCAAGGTCCGTCCCGACGCCCTCGCCGCCCTGGCCGCCCACGGGCGCGCCTACATGGGCACCAGCCACCGTCGCGACGGCGTCCGCTCCGTGGTGCGCCGGGTCCGGGAGGGCCTCGCCACCCTGTTCGGGCTCCCCGACGGCTACGAGGTCCTGCTCGGCAACGGTGGGAGCACCGCCTTCTGGGACGCCCTGGCCTTCGGCATGGTCGAGGCGCGCAGCGCGCACCTCGTGATCGGGGAGTTCTCGGCCAAGTTCGCCGCCGTCACCCGCGGCGCGCCGTTCCTCGCCGACCCGCTCGTGGTGGAGCACCCCCCCGGGACCGTCGGGGCCCTCGCCGCCGACCCGTCGGTCGACTGCTACGCCCTCGTGCACAACGAGACCTCCACCGGCGCGATGACCGAGATCGTGCGCCCCGGGCCCGGGATCGTGGCCGTCGACGCGACCTCCGCGGCGGGCGGCCTGCGGGTGGATCCGGCCGAGTTCGACGTCTACTACTTCGCTCCGCAGAAGGCGTTCGCGGGCGACGGCGGGTTGTGGCTGGCGTGCTGCTCGCCCGCCGCGGTCGAGCGGATCGAGCGCGTCGCCGCCTCCGGCCGCTGGGTCCCGCCCTCGCTCGACCTGGCGATCGCGCTCGAGAACTCCCGACTCGACCAGACCTACAACACCCCGGCGCTGGCCACCATCTTCCTGCTCGCCGACACGGTGGAGTGGATGCTGGACCAGGGCGGTCTCGAGTGGGCGGCCGGGCGCTGCGACCGGTCGGCCGGGATCCTCTACGGGTGGGCCGAGGCGCGCGACTTCGCCATGCCGTTCGTCACCGACCCCACCGCCCGCAGCCACGTCAACGCGACCATCGACTTCGAGGGCGTCGACGGCGAGGCGCTGTGCACCGCGTTGCGGGCCAACGGCATCGTCGACGTCGAGCCCTACCGCAAGCTCGGCCGCAACCAGCTGCGCATCGCTCTGTTCCCGGCGATCGAGCCCGACGACGTCGCCACCCTCACGCGCGCACTCGACCATCTCGTCGACGCGCTGCGCTGATCCCGCCGTGGCCCCCGAACCCACCGACCGGCGCGCCCGAGCGGTGACCCTGGGAGTGGCCGAGGACGACGCCGAGGCGATGTTCGAACGGGGCTGGACCGACGGGCTGCCGGTCGTGCCGCCCACTCCCGAGCGGGTCGAGCGGATGCTGGCCGGCACCACCCGGACCCCCGACGAGGTCGTGGCCGTGGTGCCCCCCGACCTCGCGGAGTGCACGGTCGAGAAGGTCGCCATCAACGCGGTCCTCGCGGGGTGCCGACCCGAGTACCTGCCCGTGGTGCTCGCAGCGGTCGAGGCCGCCTGCACCGACGCGTTCAACATGCACGGTCTGCTCGCGACCACCTGGTTCTCGGGACCGGTGGTGGTGGTCAACGGTCCGGTCACCCATGCGATCGGCATGAACTCCGGCGTCAACGCGCTCGGGCCCGGCAACCGGGCCAACGCCACCATCGGTCGCGCCCTGCAGCTCGTGGTCCGAAACGTCGGGGGCGGCCGACCCGGCGAGGTCGACCGGGCCACCCTCGGTCAGCCCGGGAAGTACACCTTCTGCTTCGCCGAGGACGAGGCCGGATCGCCGTGGGAGCCTCTGCACGTCGCGCGCGGGCTCGAGCCCGGGCAGTCGGCGGTCACCCTGTTCGCCGGGGAGGCCCCCCGGGGCCTCGCCGACCAGCTCGCCCGGTCCGCCGACGACCTCGCGACCTCATTCGCCGCGTGCCTGCGCACGGTCTGGGGGCCCAAGGCGGTCCTTGCGTTCGACGCCATGGTGGTCGTCTCCCCCGAGCACGCCCGGGTCTTCGCCGGCAGCGGCTGGACCCGGACCCGGCTGGTCGAGGAGCTCCACGCCCGCCTGCGCATCCCCGGGGCCGAGCTGGTCCGGGGTGCGGGCGGGATCGCCGAGGGCGTGGACCCGGCCTGGGCCGACGCCGAGATCCCCAAGTTCCGGCCCGACGGGCTGCTCGTGGTGCACGCCGGCGGGGGCGCCGGGCTCTTCTCGGCCATCGTCGGCGGCTGGGCCTCGGGGGCCCTCGGGTCGGAGCCCGTCACCCGGCCCGTCGGCACCTGACCGGCGTGGAAGACTCTCGCCCATGACCCGAGTCGTGCTCGACCCCACCGCCGAGGCCACGCCGGCGGTGCGCGAGCGGGCGTCGCGGCCGGCCGACCTCACCGGGCGGACCGTCGGGCTCCTCGACATCTCGAAGGCCCGGGGCGACGTGTTCCTCGACCGCGTCGCCGAACGCTGCGCCGAGGCCGGGCTGCGGGTCGAGCGGTTCCGCAAGCCGACGTTCACGAAGCCCGCACCCATCGACCTGCGTCACGAGATCGCGACCAAGTGCGACGTCGTGATCGAGGCCCTCGCCGACTGAGGCTCGTGCACGTCGTGCAGTGTGCACGACATCGTCGGTCTGGAGGGGCTCGGGATCCCCGGCGTGATGGTGGCCTCCGACCAGTTCGTCGAGGCCGCTGCGGTGCAGGCCCGGGCGCTCGGGGCCGACCCGGCACGGGTGTTCGTGGCCCACCCGATCCAGGACCGCACCGACGACGAGGTCCGGGCGCTGGCCGATGCCGCCTACGACCGCATCGTCGCCGCCCTGGTGGCGGACACCCCCGCGCCTGGGGCAGGCTGACTCGACCCGCCACCGAGCGGACCGAACCGAGCAGGGAGCACCCCATGTTGTGGATCCACGAAGTGCACCACGTCCGCGGCGCCCAGGAGGACGAGTTCGAAGCGGCATACCGCAACGAGTGGATGCCCGCGCTCGCCGCGACCGGCGACGCCAAGCTCTGCTTCTTCGCGCACCTCACCCACGGCTCAGGACGCTCCTACACGGTGGTGACGGTCACCGCCGTGCCCGACGGTGGCGCCTGGGGCAACGTGGCGCAGCAGGTGCAGACCGGCGGCCTGCGTGACATCGCCCGCCACCTCGACCAGATGCGCCACACGGTCACCGGTCGGATCTTCCAGCCCGCGACCTGGGCGCCGGTGGTGCCCGGCGACCTCGCCGACGTCCCCGCCGACCCGGCGCTCGACCACGAGCCGACGCTGTTCATGGAGGACACCGCCTGGCCGTTCGAGGGGAAGCTGCTCGACTACCTGGCCAAGGCCGAGGCGCAGTACGCGCCGAGCCTGGTCGAGAGCGAGGGGAAGGGCACCGCAGTGCTCCAGCTCCAGACGCTGCTGCACACCGCGTGGGGCACGGGCCAGCGGGCCGAGGTGCTGCTCTGGCAGAAGATCGCCCGGTACGACCGGCTGTGGAACCTGCTCGCCACCGACCTGCCGCCCGAGGGCAAGGCCCCCGGCACCTGGATGAACGACGCCCTGGTGGTGCGCGACGACTGGCGCAGCCGCCTGCTGCGCACGACCCGGTGGTCGCCGCTGTCGTGATCCCGGCCGGACCCGGAGGGCCGGGTCAGCCCAGGTCGGCGAGCAGCGGCGCGAACTCCTCGACCTTGGCCCGGCCCCCCGACGGCCACCCCGCGATCAGGTAGCCGAAGCCGGCCGCGGCCCAGGCGTCGACCTCGCGGCGCACGTCGTCGACCGCGCCCTCGAGCGACACCGACGCCGACCGCAGCAGTGTCGACGGATCCCGGCCGGCACGGGCGCAGCACTCGTCGAGGTAGGCGGACTGCGCCGAGAGCGCCTCCACGTCGCCGAACGAGTGCCAGGCGTCGGCGTGGGCGGCGACGATCGGGAGCGACCGCTTCCGGCCCGCGGCGCCGACCCAGATCGGGATCGACGGCTGCTGCACCGGCTTCGGGTTCAGGGTCGCGTGCTCGACCGACACCCGCTTGCCCGCGTGGGTCACGTCGTCCTCGGTGAACAACCGGGGCAGGATGGTGCAGGCGTCCTCGAGCAGGTCGACCCGCGCGCCGGTGGGCGGGAAGTCGAACCCGAACGCCCGGTGCTCGGCCTCGTACCAGGCGGTGCCGATGGCGAGGTCGAGACGACCGCCCGACGCGTGGTCGACGGTGATCGCCTGGGACGCGAGCAGACCCAGCGGCCGGTAGGTCAGGCCGGTGACGAGGAGGCCGAGGCGGACGCGCTCGGTCGCCATCGCGAGCGCGGCGAGCGTGGTCATGCCCTCGAAGCACTCGCCCGGGCCCTCGCCGTACATGGGCACGAAGTGGTCGAAGCCCCAGACGCCGGCGAACCCGAGGCCCTCGGCGAAGCGGGCCCGGTCCACGACCTCGGTGAAGGGCATGCGCTGTTGCGCGAGGTCGAGTCCGAGCTGCATCTGCGCCTCCGTCGTCCGGCCGCCCCCGACGGGTGCGCCGTGCCCGCGACCGTAGCGCTGGGCCCCGGACCGGGGTCAGGCCGGCCCGAGCCCGGCGGGATCGCCGAGGTGCTCCCAGCCCGCCGGCGGCGGGGCGAGGCGCCAGTACTGCTCCACCGCGGGCGCGGCCAACTTGGCCGCCAGCCCCCAGTCGGCCTCGAGCGCAGGGAGCTGCGACCGGTAGCAGGCAAGGGCCCGGTCGCGCCGGGTCGGGTCGGGGTCGCTGGGCAACGCCGCCGGGGTCGGCCAGACGCCACTCAGGAACAGACGGGCCACCGCCCGGGCCAGGAGCCCGGGGATGTAGTGGTACCCGAGGTCCTGGTAGCAGAACCACGCGGGGTCGCCGAAGCGCGCCCGCACCCGCATGGCGGCGTCGTGCGTGGCGACGTGGTCGGGATTGGCGAGCCCGAAGGGCACCAGCACCGCCGTGGGGTCGAGCGCGCGCAGGGTCGCCTCCAGCGTGTCGGCGACCGCGTCGCCGTCGATCCAGCGTTCCCGGGGCAGGTACTGGTACTCGACGAACCCGAGCCACTCGGGCGTGCACCCGAGCACGGCGAGCGCGGCGGCGTCCTCGGCCTCGCGGGCGGCGAGCACGTCGTCGTCGGGTCCGAACCCGCACTGGGTGTCCCACGGCGTGGGCGGATCGGGGGGTGGGGTCGGTCGGCCCGTGAACACCGTGACCACGGTGGATCCGGGGTGGAGGGCGAGGAGCCGCCCGCAGCCGAGGACGGCGTCGTCGAGGTGGGGCGACACCACCACCAGCCGCTCGAGCTCCGCGGGGGTCGCCCGCCCCCAACCCCGCATGTCCGGTTCCGGCGCTGTCGTCATGGCCAGCAGCATGCCCCGCCCCACCGGCCGCCGCATGACATATACTTCATCGAACTAACCATGTCTGCCCCCATCACCCCCGTCCTCGCCGACGACCTGCTCCTCCTGGTCACCCGGCTCGCCCGCCGCCTGCGCCGCGTGGCCGCCGCCGACGCCGTCACGCCGACCCAGCGGTCGATCCTCACCACGCTCGAGCGCCACGGCCCGTGCACCCACGGCGAGCTCGCCGACGCCGAGCGGGTGCGCCCCCCGACCATCACCGCGGCCGTCGACCGGCTCGAGGCGCAGGGCCTCGTCGCGCGCGCCCGCGACGCCACCGACCGCCGGGTCGCCCGGGTCGCGCTCACCGCCGAGGGCCGGACGCTCCTCACCGAGGCCCGCCGTCAGCGCACCGCCTACCTCGAGCAACGCCTGCGGGCCCTGACCCCGGCCGACCGGGCCAGCATCGCCGCAGCGGCGCCTGCGCTCCTCCGCCTGCTCGAGGAAGGCCCCCGGTGAGCCCGCTGCGCCGGGCCGCCGGGCGGACCTTCGCCTCGCTCACGTCCCCGAACCTCCGCCGCTACTTCGCCGGGCTCACGATCTCGCAGGTGGGCAGCTGGGTCCAGCTCGTCGCGCTGCCATGGCTCGTCCTGAAGATCACCGACGACGGCACGATGCTCGGCCTCACCTACGCGATGCAGTTCCTCCCCATCCTCGTCCTCGGCGCGTGGGGTGGCGTGATCGCCGACCGTCACGACAAGCGACGGGTGCTGCTCCTCACCACAACCCTCCTCGGCGTCCTGGCCGCGGTGCTGGGCACGTTGACGCTGCTCGATCGGGTCCAGCTCTGGAGCATCCTCGTGATCGCCGTGCTCCTCGGCACCGTCGCCGCCTTCGACAACCCCACCCGCCGGTCCTTCGTCCCCGAGCTGGTCGAGCCCGAGCAGGTCGCCAACGCGGTGAGCCTCAACAACGCAGTGTTCACCGCGGCCCGGATCGTGGGGCCGTCCATCGCCGGGATCCTCATTGCGACCATCGGGATCGGCTGGTGCTTCATCGTGAACGCCGCGTCGTTCGTCGCGGTGATCGTGGTGCTGGTCCGCATGGACCCGGCGACGATCCAGTCCGCCCCACCCCTGGCCCGCGCCCGCGGCCAGCTGCGGGACGGGATCCGCTACGCCTGGAACGCGCCGCTCGTGCGCCTCGCCATCCTCACCACGTTCGTCATCGGGGTGCTGAGCTTCAACTACCAGGTGGTGCTGCCGCTCCTGGCCGAGCGCACCTTCGCCACCGGGCCGACCGGGTACGCGCTGATGTTCGCCGCCACCGGCATCGGTGCGCTCGGGGGCGCGCTGACCTCGGCCCACCGGGGACGAGTCACCGCCCGCGGGCTCGGCCTCGCGGCGGTCACGTTCGGGTGCACCATGGCCACGGCGGCCCTCGCCCCCGGCCTCGTGATCGAGCTCGTCGTCCTGGTGCCCATGGGTGCCGCGGGCATGGTGTTCTTCTCGCTCGCCAACGCCGCAGTGCAGGAACGGGTCGACCCCGCGGTCCGCGGCCGGGTGACCGCCCTGTTCTCGGTGGCCTTCCTCGGCAGCACGCCCATCGGCAGCCCGATCGTGGGTGCGGTCTCCGAGCACCTCGGGGCCCGGGCCGGGCTCGCGATCGGGGCCGCCGCCGCCGTAGGGACGGGCATCGTGGCCCTGGTGACGCTGCCCGCCCGACCCGCGCGCGTCACCGCCGCCCCCCTCGGCGATCCGCCCACCCCCCGGCTGAGCGCCTGATCCGGGGGATCCACGGATCCGCGGATCCGCGTCGGTTCAGCGGTTCCGGGCAACCGCGTCGATCTCGGCGGCCGTGGGGAGCGCGGCCACGGCCCCCACCCGTCGGGTCGCCAGCGCGCCGGCCACGACTGCGAGCCCGACTGCGTCGTCGAGCGGGGTACCGACCGCGAGCCCGGCGGCGAGCACGCCCGCGAAGGCGTCGCCCGCGCCCGTCGGGTCGACCACGGCGACCGGCACGGGAGCCACGAACCGGCCCGGCCCCGCCGGGCCGAGCACGTAGGCGCCCTGCGCGCCGAGCGTGGCGACCACGGCGCCGCAGCCGCGGGCCCGGAGCGCAGCCGTGGCCCGGGCGACCCCCTCGGGATCGTCGGGCGCGATCCCGGTGAGGCGCTCGAGCTCGGTCTCGTTCGGGGTGCACACGGCGACCCCCCGGAGCAGGTCGTCGGTGACCTCGTCCGCGGGCGCCGGGTCGAGCACCACGATGGTGTCGACGCTCCGGGCGATGTCCAGCGCGGCCTGCACGGCCTCGGGCGGGATCCCCAGCTGGACCAGCACGACCCGGGCCGACGCGATCGCGTCGCCGTGACGGTGGACGTGGTCGGCGGTGCAGGCGCCGTTCGCGCCCGGCGTGCTGACGACCGTGTTGGCGCTGTCGGCGCCCACGGTGACGAACGCCGTCCCGGTGGGCAGGCCCACGGTCGCGACCCCCCGGGCGTCGAGGGTGGACTCGGCCGCGAGCACCGCGCGCACGTCGGCGCCGGCCGGGTCGTCGCCCACGCACGCGATCAGGGCCACCCGTCGGCCCTGCCGGGCGGCCGCGACCGCCTGGTTGACCCCCTTGCCCCCGACCGCGGTGGCCAGGATCTCGCTGACCACGCGCCCGCCCGGGCGGGGCAACCGGGCCACGCCCACGGTGTGGTCGAGGTTCGCCGTACCGACGACGGCGACCTCGGGTCGGGTGCGTCCGGGCGTCGGATCCACGGCATCATCGTGACACCTCGCCCGGAATCGGACCCGGACCCCGGCCGCCGGCCACCGGCCACCGCGCGGGCCGACCCCCATGTGCGGCACCGCGACACCGTGTGCGAGGCTCGCCCCATGGAGCCGAGTGAATTCCAGGGACACGTCGGGCGCGACTGGCGGGACTCCGAGCCGTGGTGGCCCGAGCCCCTCCGCCCCCCCGCCGACGCCCCCAACGTCGTGCTCGTCGTCCTCGACGACGTGGGGTTCGCGCAGCTGGGCTGTTTCGGGTCCGACCTCGACACCCCGAACATCGACCGCCTCGCGGCCGGCGGCCTGCGCTACGGGCGCTTCCACACCACCGCGCTCTGCTCACCGACCCGGGCCTGCCTGCTCACCGGGCGCAACCACCATTCGGTGGGGATGGGCCGCATCACCGATCTCGCGCGCGGCTACCCCGGCTACTCGGGCCGGATCCCCAAGTCCGCGGGCTTCATGTCGGAGATCCTGCGCGACCACGGGTACGCGACCTGGGCCGTGGGCAAGTGGCACCTCACCCCCGACGACGAGGCCCACCTCGCCGGGTCCCGGGCCCGCTGGCCGCTCGGGCGGGGCTTCGAGCGCTTCTACGGGTGGTTCCACGGCGAGACGCACCAGTTCGCCCCCGACCTCGTGCACGACAGCCACTTCGTGGAGCCGCCCGGCACCTACGAGGACGGCTACCACCTCACCGAGGACCTCGCCGACCGGGCGATCGAGTTCGTCACCGACCTCCGGGCCGTTGACCCCGACAAGCCGTTCTTCTGCTACCTGGCGACCGGGGCGTGCCACTCGCCCCACCAGGCGCCTGCGGAGTGGATCGCCCGCTACTACGGCCGCTTCGACCAGGGCTGGGACGAGTGGCGGACCGCGACCTACCGGCGCCAGCTCGAGCTCGGCATCATCCCGCCCGACGCCGAGCTGTCCCCGCGCGCGGACTGGATCCCGGCGTGGGAAACGCTGTCGGCCGACGAGCAGCGCCTCGCGGCACGGTTCATGGAGTGCTTCGCCGCGTTCCTCGCCCACGCCGACCACCAGATCGGGCGGGTGGTCGAGCACCTGCGCGCGATCGGCGAGCTCGACCGCACGCTCATCGTCCTCGTGTCGGACAACGGCGCGAGCAGCGAGGGTGGGCCGAACGGCTCGATCAACGACGTCCGGCAGTGGAACATGATGCCGGCCTCGGTCGAGGAGATGCTGGGTCGCATCGACGAGATCGGTGGGCCCACGATCCACAACAACTACCCGTGGGGCTGGACCACGGCCGGGAACACGCCGTTCCGGCGCTGGAAGCGTGAGGTGCACGAGGGCGGCATCTCCGACCCGTGCATCGTGCACTGGCCCGCGCGCATCACCGACGCCGGGGGCATCCGCCGCCAGTACACCCACGCGATCGACGTGCTGCCGACCGTGCTCGAGGTGATCGGGATCACCCAGCCCGCCACGATCGACGGCGTGCCCCAGCGCCCGCTCGAGGGCACCAGCTTCGCCTACACCTTCGACGACCCCGATGCGCCCGAGCGCCACGACACGCAGTACTCCGAGATGCTCGGATCCCGTGCGATCTACCACCGGGGCTGGAAGGCCGTGACGTACAAGCCCCTCGGCAAGCAGTACACCGACGAGGACCCCGACCTGCCCTTCGACCAGGACCGCTGGGAGCTCTTCCACGTGGCGACCGACTTCGCCGAGTGCCACGACCTCGCGGCGCAGGAGCCCGAGCGGCTGCGTGAGCTCCAGGACCTGTGGTGGCGGGAGGCCGAGCGTCACCAGGTGCTCCCGCTCGACAACCGGGCCGGCGTCGCCATCGCCGAGCCCCCGCCGACCGGGCTGCGGCCCCGCACCCGCTACGAGTACCGGCCGGGGGGCGGCATGGTCCCCGAGGCCGTCGCCGTCGACGTGAAGCGCCGGTCCCACACGATCACCGCCGAGGTCGAGATCCCCGAGGGCGGCGCCGACGGCATCCTGCTCGCCATGGGCGCGGTCCTCGGCGGCTACGCCCTGTTCGTGCAGGACGGTCGGCTCCAGTACGTGCACAACCTCGTGGGTCGCCACGAGGACCACCTGGTCGCACCCGACCCGCTCACCCCCGGACCCCACACCCTCGGGTTCGCGTACCGGTGCGACGACCCGTTCGGAGGCGGCCACGCCACCCTCACGGTCGACGGTGCCGTCGTGGCCGAGACCGAGATCCGGCGGTTCACACCGGTGCGGTTCTCGATCATGGGCACCGGGCTGACCTGCGGGTACGGGGGACCGTCGGCGGTGACCCCGCGATACCGCGGCACGTTCCCGTTCGCCGGGACGCTGCACCGGGTCTTGGTCGACATCGACCCGGGCACGCGACCGGTGAACTTCGACGCCGAGGTCCGGGCCGCGCTCAACGCCGACTGAGCGGACCGACGCCGCCGGCCCCGGCGGCTCAGAGGTACTCGACGTTGGCGGCGGCGGGCACCCGGCACCGGGTGTCGAACACGTAGCGGGCGTGGGCGACCACGGCGTCGAGGTCGAACGCGGCGTGCGGCGTCAGGACCACCACCACGTCGGCGGCGGCCAACTCGTCGGGGGACAGCACGACCCGCACCACACCGGCGGCAGGGTCCAGGCCGTGCACGGCATCGACCACGTAGGGGTCGGCCGCCCGCACCGACACGCCGAGCTGCGCGAGCAGCGACGCCACCCGCAGCGCCGGCGACTCCCGGGCGTCGGCGGTCTCGGGCTTGTAGGCGAGGCCGAGCAGCAGGACCCGGGACCCCTCGAGCGCCCGGCCCCGCTCATGGAGGCCGGCCCCGAGCCGGCGCACGACGTACTCGGGCATGAAGTCGTTGACGTTGTTGGCCAGCTCCACGAACCGGAACGGCAAGCCCAGCTCGTCCTGGACCTTCCACGCGAGATAGCTGGGGTCGATGGGCAGGCAGTGCCCGCCCACCCCCGGTCCCGGCTCGAAGCGCATGAAGCCGAACGGCTTGGTGTCGGCAGCGTCGATGGCCTCCCACACGTCGATGCCCAGATCGGCGGCGAACATCGCGAGCTCGTTGACCAGGGCCACGTTCACGTGCCGGAAGGTGTTCTCGAGCAGCTTGGTGAGCTCCGCCTCACGCGTCCCCGATACGGGAACGGTCCGCGCCACGAGGTCGTCGTAGAACGCCTGCACCCGCGCGAGCGAAGCGGCGTCGACCCCGCTCACCACCTTGGGGGTCCCCTCGAGGGTGGCGTTCGGATCGCCCGGATTGATGCGCTCGGGCGAGTAGCCGAGGTGGAAGTCGGCCCCCGGCGCGAGCCCCGAAGCCGCCGCGAGCAGGGGGGCGACGAGCTCCTCGGTCGTGCCGGGGTAGGTGGTGCTCTCGAGCACGACGCACGCCCCGGGCCGCAGGTGCGGCGCAAGCAGACGCGCCGCGTCCTCGATGTAGCTGAGGTCGGGGGCGCCGTCGCGCAGCGGCGTGGGCACGGTGATCACCGCGACGTCGAAGTCGGCCAGGGCCGTGGGGTCGACGGTGGGCCGGTAGCGACCGGTGGCCAGCACGCCGGCGAGCCGGTCGGCCGGGATGTCGCCGACGTACGAGTCGCCGGCGACGAGGCGGGCGATCCGGTCACCGTCGACGTCGAAGCCGACCACGTCGTGGCCCACCTCGCAGGCCCGGACGGCGAGGGGCAATCCGACGTAGCCCTGCCCCACGACCACGACCCGCACCGGCTCCCGCACCGGCATCCGCTCCTGCACGGGGACATGTTCGCAGACGGCGACCGGGTGCCCCCACCCCGGATCGTGTCAGCGGTCGCGCCGCACCAGGTAGGGCTCGCCCTCGGTCCGGGCCCGGGAGACCACCGCAGGGACGCCGTGGGCCACCACGTGGTCGGGGACGTCGCGCAGGACCACGGCGCCCGCCCCCACCACCGAGTGGGGGCCCACCGTGACCCCGTGGACCAGGGCCGCCCCGACGCCGATCGCGCTGTACGCGCCGATCGTGACGTTGCCGCCGGTGGCCACGCCCGGGGCCAGGCTGGCCCACTCGCCGAGCACCCCGTCGTGGTCGATCGACGCGTTGGTGCCGAGCAGCGCGCCCTCCCCGATCGTGCACCCGTTGGCCACCACCGCGCCCGCCATCAGGGTCACCCCGGGGCCGAGCACGGCGTCACGGGCCACGACCGCCGCAGGGTGGACCGCCGTGACCAGGGCCAGGCCGGGGTGCTCGGCGCGCACGCGGCCGACGAGCCCGGCCCGGACCGCGTTGTCGCCCACGGCGACCACGAAGGCGTCGGCCCCGAGGGCGTCGAGGTCCCCGGGGTCCACCACCGGGTACCCCGCCACCGGGGTCCCGGCCGGGAGGCCGGGATCGACCACGGCCACCACCGTGTGGTGCCCGGCCGCCTCCAGGACGTCGATGGTCTGACGGCCCTGGTCGGCCCCGCCGAACACCGCGACCCGGCTCACCGGGCCTCCGCGCCGTCGGCGCCCCCGGCGAACCGGGGCATGGTCGCCTCGCCCGGTGCGGCGCTCCCCGACCCCCGCACCACCTGGGTGACGGTCCGGGCCAGGATGCGCAGGTCGAGCCGCCAGCCCCGCCGTTCGACGTACTCGACGTCGAACGCGAAGCGGGCCGCCCACGTCGTGGCGTTGCGCCCGTTCACCTGGGCCCACCCGGTGAGCCCCGGCCGGACCTCGTGGCGGCGGGCCTGCGCCGGGCTGTAGTGCTCCAGGTACTCCATCAGCAGCGGGCGCGGGCCCACGAGGCTCATGTCCCCCCGCAGGACGTTGACCAGCTCGGGCAGCTCGTCGAGGCTGGTGCGCCGCAACCACCGACCGAGGGTGGTCAGCCGCTCGGCGTCGGGGAGGAATCCCCCGTCGGGACCGCGGGCATCGGTCATCGTGCGGAACTTCCAGAGCTCGAACGGCACGCCGTCGCGACCGGGGCGCCACTGCCGGAACAGCACCGGCGTGCCGAGTCGCCACCGCACCACTGCCGCGACCACGACGAGGACGGGCGCGCCCACGACCAGCCCGACCGCGGCCACGGCGGCGTCGAACGCCCGTTTCTGGGCGTCGAAGGCCCGACGGTCGGCCATCACGCCCCCGGGCGCGACGCGTACCAGGCCACGGTCTCGGCCAGGGCGGCGCGCAGCGGGACGGGATCGATCTCGGGGAACAGGTGGCGCAGCCGCGCGTCGTCGGCCCGGCTGTGGTCGACGTTGCCCGCCCGCCGGGGGCCATGGGTCCGCGCCAGCGGACGCCCGAGCACCTCCTCGAGCAGGCCGATGAGCGTGAGGAGATCGGTCCGGGTGCCGTAGGCCAGGTTCACCGGCTCGGGATGCACCACCGCCCGGGCGATCGCCGCCTCGATCACCGCGGTCACCGTCCCGACGAAGGTGAAGTCGCGGGACTGGGTCCCGTCGCCGTGCACCGGGATCGGGCGGTCCGCGAGCGCGGCGTCGACGAAGGCCGGCACCACGGCGGCGTACGCGTGCCCGACCGCCTGGTGCGGCCCGAACACGTTGAAGAAGCGCAGGGCCAGGACCGGCAGCCCGTAGGCGTGCTGGTAGGCGAGCGCGTAGCCCTCGGTGGCGAGCTTGCTCGCGGCGTAGGGACTCATCGGGAGCTGCGCCAGCCCTTCGTGCTTGGGCAGCTCGGGGTTGGCGCCGTAGACCGACGAGCTCGACGCCACGATCACCTGGCCGACCCCGCCGGCCCGGGCCGCCTCGAGCACGGCGAGGGTGCCGGTGGCGTTGGCGGCGTGGGTCGCGACCGGTGCCTCCACCGACCGGGGCACCGAACCGATGGCGGCGAGGTGCACCACGACGTCGGCGTCGCGGGCGAGGGGGCCGACGACGTCGGGGTCGAGGATCGACCCCTCGACCACCTCCACCGGAACGCCGACGAGGTTCGCGAGGGACCCGGTCGAGCAGTCGTCGAGCACGACGACCGTCGACGGCGCCGCCCCGGCCACGAGCCGACGGCAGAGGTTGCTGCCGATGAAGCCGGCGCCCCCGGTGACCAGTACCCGCACGCTCGTCTCCCCGTCCGGACCCAGCGTACCCCTGCCCCGCGCCGCTGCCCCTCCCGCCCGACGGCGGGTGCGCCCCGGTAGCGTCGGGGTCGCCCATGGACCGGATCTACCTCTCCCCGCCCCACGTGGGCCCGGTCGAGCGCGAGCTCCTGCTCGACGCCTTCGACTCGAACTGGATCACCCCGCTCGGACCGCACGTCGACGCGTTCGAGGCCGAGATCGCCGAGTACGTGGGGACCCACTCCGCCGCCGCCCTGGCCAGCGGCACGGCCGGGCTGCACCTGGCCCTCGGCCTGGTCGGGGTGGGGCCGGGCGACGACGTCGTCGTCCCCTCGTTCACGTTCGCCGCGACCGCGTTCGCCGCGACGTACCTGGGCGCCCGGCCGTGCCTGATCGACAGCGAGCCCGGCACCTGGAACCTCGACCCCGACCTGCTCGCCGCCGACCTCGCCGAGCGCGCCACCGCGCGCCGCCTTCCCGCCGCCGTCGTCACCGTCGACCTGTACGGGCAGTGCGCCGACTACGACCGCATCCTGCCGCTGTGCGCGCAGTACGGCGTCCCGGTGGTCGAGGACGCCGCCGAGGCCCTCGGCGCCACCTACCGGGGGCGGGCGGCCGGGACCCTCGCCGACGTCGGGATCTTCTCGTTCAACGGCAACAAGATCATCACCACCAGCGGGGGCGGGATGCTCGTCGCCCGCGACCCCGAGCACGTCCGGCGGGCCCGGTACCTCGCCGCGCAGGCCCGGGAGCCGGCGTTGCACTACGAGCACTCGGAGATCGGCTACGGCTACCGGATGTCGAACCTCCTCGCCGCCCTCGGCCGCGGGCAGCTGCGGGGGCTCCCCGGGAAGCTCGCCCGGCGCCGGGCCGTCCACGAGCGGTACCGGGCGGCGCTCGCCGATCGGCCCGGAGTGGGGTTCATGCCGGTCAGCGCCGCCGGCACCCCCAACCACTGGCTGACGGTCATCACCCTCGACCCTGCGCTCGGGGTCACCCCGGCCGACGTCTGCGCCCACCTCGAGCGCCACGACATCGAGGCCCGGCCGGCCTGGAAGCCGCTGCACCTGCAACCCGCGTTCGCCGCCGCCCCGATGCTTGGGGGACCGGTGGCCGAGGCCGCGTTCCGGACCGGGTGCTGCCTCCCGAGCGGGTCGGCCATGACCGACGCCGACGTCGACCGCGTGATCGACGCCCTGCTCGGCGCGCTACCCGCGACCGGCTGAGCGGCCCTCGGGCCAGGCCAGGTCCACGAGCCGCTCCACCAGGGCATCGAGGTACGCCGCCGTCCCGGGGTGGTCGACCGCACGGTCGCTCGTCGGGTCGCGCACGTCGTCGTCGGGCGACGCCCCCATCAGCGCCATCCGGTCGCGGCCCGCGCTCAGGAACTCCAGCCACGCCCGCAGCGACTCGTCGGGTCCGCGGGCCCCACCCGCCTCGGCCCGGCGCACGAGGTCGGGGAGGGTGAACGACCGTCGCCAGACCCCGGCGTCGAGCACGACGGCCTCACGCACGTGGAGGCGCTCCATGCCGAGGACCAGATCGGCCCCGGCGAGCAGGGCCGGGTCGAGCGCACGGCTCTCGTGGTCCCGCAGGTCGACGCCCCGGGCCTGGGCGGCCGCGACCGTCCCGGGGGTGGCCGAGCGCCCCGCGACCGCGTGCACCCCGGCGGTGCGCACGTCGACCGCGAGACCCCGACGGTCGACCACCCGCTGCAGGAACGCGCCGGCGAGCGGCGACCGGCACTGGTTCGCACTGCAGAGGACCAGCACCCGGTCGGGGCCCGGGGCGGGACGATCGGTCACGCGGGTCGGGGCTTCAGACCGTGCGCCGGGGGGCGTCGGTCCGGTCCCGGGCTCCGGTGGCGATCCGCAGCAGCGCCTGCCGGGCCCCGGTGTGGTCGAGCGCATCGGCGAGGCTCGAGAGCTCGGCGATCGCGACGTCGAGCGCAGCGTCGGTCATCGTGACGGGGTTTATGCCGAGGATCGGGCCCTCGCCGCTCACGGTCTCGCCCGGCCCGACGAGCTCCTCCGACAGCTTCTCGCCCGGTCGCATGCCGGTGAGGACGATCTCGATGTCGACCCCCGGGCGGCGACCCACCAGACGGATCATGCGCTCGGCGAGCTCGTAGACGTTGACCTGCTCCCCCATCTGGAGCGCGAGCACCTCGTGGCCGTCGGGCGTGGCCGCGGCCTGCAGCACCAGGCGCACGGCCTCGTCGGTGCTCATGAACCACCGGGTCATCCGGGGGTCGGTGACGGTGACCGGCCCGCCCGCGGTGATCTGGCGCTGGAAGGTCGGGATCACACTGCCCCGGCTGCCCAGCACGTTGCCGAAGCGCACGGCGCAGTAGCGCGCGCCGACCGGCGCCCGGCTCAGCACGATCTGCTCGGCGAGCCACTTCGACGCCCCCATCACGCTCGACGGGTCGGCGGCCTTGTCGGTGCTGATCGCCACCACGTGCGCGACCGCGGTCCGGCAGGCCGCCTCGACCACGTTGAGGGTCCCGAGCACGTTGGTGCGGATCGCCTCACAGGCGTAGGTCTCGAGGATCGGCACGTGCTTGTGCGCGGCGGCGTGGAACACGATGTGTGGGCGCACCTGGGCGAAGATCCGGTCGATCACGATCGGGTCCCGCACGTCGGCCAGCACGGTGGTGAAGCGGCCTTGGAGTCCTTCGGACGCGTCGTGGAGGTGGGTCTCGTCGTGGTCGAGCAGGACGACGCGCTCGGGCCCCAGGGCCGCGACCTGACGACTGATGACCGATCCGATGGATCCGCCCGCCCCGGTGACCAGCACCCGACGACCCTGGATCAACCGACGGACCACTTCGGGGTCGAGCTGGACCTGGTCGCGGCCGAGCAGGTCCTCGATCGCGAGGTCGCGCACGTCGCGCAGCGAGCGGTTGCGCTCGACCCAGTCGGACGACTGCGGGAGCACCCGGACCGGCACGTCGGTCCCGGTCACCCCGTCGGCCACCCGACGGGCCACGGACGGGTCGTCGGTGGCGAGCAGCACCTGGTGGACCTCGTAGTCCTCCAGGATCCGGGGGAGGTCGGCAACGGCACCGGCGACGGGGACCCCGAGCATGGTGCGGCGCTGGAGCCGGGGGTCGTCGTCGACCATCGCCACCGGCACGAGGCCGGCGTGGGGGCTCCGCTGCATCTCGCGCACGGCCGCCGCCCCCGTAGCCCCGGCGCCCACGACGACCACACGCAGACCGCCGTCACCCCCCGGCTGCTCGTTGCGGCGGAACGCGAACAGGCGGCTCTGGAACCGGACCAGCCCCTGGAACACCATGACGAGGACCGGCCCGACGAGGACGACGAGGGTCGGGACGTTCGGGGAGGTCTGGGTGAACAGCGGGAACATGATGACGGCGACGGTCGGCGCCACCAGCGCGATCCGGCGCGCCTCGTCGATGCTGGCGTGCTGCCAGGTGCGTCCGTAGCCCCCCCACAGCCAGGTGGCGAGCACGGTGGTGACGACCACCGTGGGGAGGAAGACCTCGAAGCGGACCCAGTAGCGGTCGGGCACCGCGAGGTCGAACCGCATGGCGAACAGCGCGAAGTAGGTGAGCGCCACGAGGAGCGCGTCGAGCACCACGAGCGGGCCGTCGCCGCGGATGCGGGCGGCCGTCTCGGCGATCCGCCCACCGAAGGTCGACCCCGATTCGCCGTGCTCTCGCGCCCCGGCCCCGTCTGGTGTCATCGCCGCCCGACCCCGCCCCGTCGTTCCGTCCGTCGATCCCGTCAGTGCGCCCAGGGCGGGATCCCGACGTTCACCGGCTGCGCCGTTGCGCGCCGACCCGGGACTGCCCGCTCCCTCCGGACCGGCAGGCTATCCGGGCGCTCCGGGGTGGCCCCAAACCCCCGAGTTCGGGGAGCCGTCGTCGGGCCGGGGCCAGGGCATGCCGATGGGGCCGGCCGCTTCGGCGTAGGCGGCGAGGACCCGGCCCACCACGGCCCGCTCGTCGAACCGGTCCCGGTCCCGGGCCCGGGCCCGGGACGCCCCGCCCCACGCCCGCCGCCGCTGCGGGTCGGCGAGGCCGCCGAGGGCCCGGGCCAGCCCGGCGGCGTCGCCGACCGGCACGAGGGCGCCGTTGACCCCGGGTTCCACGACCTCCCGGCAGCCCCGGATGTCGGTGGCCACGACCGGCAGGCCCATGGCCGCCGCCTCCATCGCGGCACGGGGGAATCCCTCCCGGTGCGACGCAAGGACGAAGGCGTCGCCAGCGGCGAGGATCTCGGGGATGTCGTCCCGGTGGCCGAGCATCCGCACCCCGCGTCCCGACGCCGCATCGAGCTCGGCCGCACCGATCGCGTCGGCCTTGGCCGGGTCGACCCCTCCCACCCACACCAGCACGAATCGGTCGGGGTCGAGCCGCCCGACCGCGTCGACGAGCTCGGGGAACCCCTTCTCCCGGACCAGTCGGCCGACGGTGACGATCACGACCTGGTCGTCGCGCACCCCCCACTCGGCCCGGAGCGCAGCCCGGGCTCCGGGGGCGACCCGGGCCGGGTCGAAGCGCTCGAGGTCGACGCCGTTGCCGAGCAGCACGGCACGGGGCGAGATCCGGTACCGGCGCAGGAGCGCGAGATCCTCGGGGTTCTGGACCAGCTCGGCGTCGGAGCACCGCGCCGCGATCGCCTCCAGGACGTACACGACACCCCGCTTCCACCGGGGGTCGTCGACCGTGGCGTACAGCCCGTGCACGGTGTTGACCACGATGGGCACCCGGGCGAGCCGGCCGACCACGCGGCCGTAGAGCCCGGGCTTCGGGTTGTGCGTGTGCAGCACCAGCGGACGCTCGGTCCGCAGGACCCGCCACAGCTCGACCGCCGCCCGCAGGTCGGCGAGGGGGGCGAAGGACCGTGTCGACGACGGCAGCGGCCGGAAGCGGACGCCCGCCGCCTCGAGCTCGGCGACCCACGGGCCGGGAGCGCTGATGCCGACCGCCTCGCCACCCCGCTCGACCACTGCCCACAACTGGGGCAGCAGCAGGTAGCGGAGGCTCATGTCGACGGTGGTCAGGTGGGCGACCACCGGCGGGCGGCCCGGGGACCACTGCGCCGAACGCCGTGCCGAACGCCGCACCGACCGCCTCACCGGTGCTCCCGGGCGCACACCCGGTCGTAGACCGCCTCGATCCGGCGCACCGCCGGGGCGGCCGCGAAGCGGTCACCGGCCGCGGCCGCCCCGACGGCGAGCCGGGCCCGCTCCTCGGGCCCGCTCGCCCGGCGGATCGCCGCCGCGAGGGCGGCGGGATCGCCGGGCGGGACGAGCAGGCCGTCGACGCCGTCGGTCACGACCTCGGGCAAGCCCCCGACCCGGGTCGCCACCACCGGGACGCCGAGCGCGAACGCCTCCATGACCGCGACCGGCAGCCCCTCGTGGCCCGAGGCCAAGACGAAGAGGTCGGCGCCGGCAAGCAGCCGGATCGCGTCGTCGCGGTGGCCGAGGAGGGAGAACCGGTCGCCCAGCCCGAGCCGCGCGTGCTCGGCCCGCACCTCCGCCTCGAGCGGACCGTGGCCGGCGGCGGCGAACCGGATCGGCGGACCGTCGTCGAGCACGGCCCGGGCCGCCGCGAGGAGGTCCG
>Ga0194129_10001476_pt1 | contig 38523 bp, 27 predicted proteins | sample TA2KigCa35mmetaG_FD_150862 | JGI IMG/M metagenome (GOLD analysis project Ga0194129, IMG submission 150862) | Freshwater microbial communities from Lake Tanganyika, Tanzania - TA2015038 Kigoma Deep Cast 35m | ecosystem: Environmental > Aquatic > Freshwater > Lake | place: Tanzania: Lake...
TTTAGGAAAGCGGCGGTAAAGATAGTATTTAGTGACACATTCAAGGACACCATCACCGACGAATTCTAGACGTTCATTTGATTTGGTATGCAACGGCATTGCACCTTCGGGACGTTCAACAAAAGTGATATTTTCGAGTTCATTGAGAGCTTTAGGGCGTTTTGTATAAGACCGATGAACGAATGCGCGTTTGTACAGTTCAAGGTTATGAACCTCCGATGGAACACCGTATCGAATAAGTATGCTTTCGATGTCGGAAAGACTGACCTCAACATTTTCTGTATTGTATGGATTAAACACATAACGGTCGTCATCCACGCGTATAATATCGTCATCATTATAAATATTTTTGCCGGTTCGCGCGCTTTCTCCTTGTTCCGGTTCGTCTGCATTTTCGGAAATATTTAGAAGTATATTCTCATTTTCAGAACTTTCAGTGTCCGAGCTACTTTCAACATTCTCGGTGGTGGTCGAGGTAGTACGCTTACGATACATTTCAAAATATATAATATCCTACAAACAGATAATATCTATCAACCGATGTATTTAAGCAAAATGTAATCAATTTTTTATATACATATTATTTATAATTAAGTATTTATAATATGGTGTTAAGTGGTGGCAAGAAGGTTTCTAGAATTAGTTCTCTCACAAGCAAAGGGTGCCATTTCGGCAGTATGCCCGGTTCTGCGCCCAAGATTGGTCGTGGTACTTGGACTTCAACGGCTTACCGTCAGAACGGTCTTACCTGCGATTGCTTGGCAAAAATTCGCTTTGACACATGTGCGGCCCAGTATCAGTATTTGAAGGATAACAATTTAATCTTCAACTGTAAACTCACCGGTGGTGTGGGTCGTCAGCTTTTCACGAAGAACTGTGCTCCGGCTAAGGCTTAAACTGCTGTGTAGGCTGAGTACTATCAAAAAAAGAATAATATAAACTATTTTTATTATACCATATTTATATAAACTGTAATTATGGTAAACAGTAAAGTTGCACGCCGAGTGTTATTTAATAGCACAGGGCCTACGAATGCGATTCATACTGATACACAGCACGGGGGTGGTGATAAAAAAGGAGGGGCTGTTCCTGCAGGAACTGGACAAATGCGTAGTTTCGCAATGAGGAACACTGTCGTGGAGCCTGCCAAGAATAAAGCGTTTCTATTTCGTTTCACTGAGAGATTGAACCCAGCGCGTCATTCTGGCCCTAAGTTATAAATATTACATAAAACGATTTTCATACTATGAGACAGAGCTTGAGAGCCCAATCAAATATTATAGTATGAAAATAGAAACCGACCTGAAGCTTGATTTTAGCGATGTGCTTTTTCGACCGAAGCGTTCTTCTCTTTCATCGAGAGGTGAAGTAGAACTAATGCGAGAGATAATATTTAAAAATGGTTATAAATGGAAAGGTATTCCTATCATTGCATCGAATATGGACACAGTTGGAACATTCGAAATGTATAATGTGTTGCATCGACATAAAATCATAACATGTTTTCATAAACATTACAATCTCTCGGATTATGCTAGTGCTGCAAGCGCGAGAGATTTAGACAGAAATTATTACATGATAAGTACTGGAATTACCAAGGCTGATGAAGAAAAGCTAGAACAAGTTATCAAAATACTTAATCCATTGTTCGTATGTATTGATGTAGCAAATGGCTATATGAAGGCATTTGTGGAATTTGTTCGTAAAATCCGAGAGAAATACCCGAAACTTATTATTGTCTGTGGCAATGTCGTATCTCGAGAGATGGTAGAAGAGCTCATCATGAACTGTGGCGCAGATATTGTAAAGGTCGGAATCGGAAGCGGCAGTGTTTGCATCACGCGATTACAGACAGGTGTAGGTATGCCGCAGCTATCGGCAGTGATTGAATCGTCTGATTCGGCACATGGTTTGAACGGGTTCATTGTGTCAGATGGTGGATGCACTACACCAGCAGATATTGCGAAGGCATTTGGGGGTGGCGCAGATTTTGTCATGTTAGGAGGAATGCTTGCAGGACATGATGAGTCGGGCGGCGACCTTGTAGAAGATGCATCATCTGGTCAAAAATACAAGCTATTCTACGGAATGTCGAGTTCAACTGCAATGGACCAATATCATGGTGGTGTAGCGTCGCATCGTTCTGCAGAGGGAAAGACCGTAAAGATAGCATATCGTGGTTCAGTTGAAAGCACAATACTTGACATTCTTGGGGGAATTCGTTCAACATGTACATATATTGGTGCCAAGCGTATCAAAGATATACCGAAATGCACCACATTTATTCGTGTGAATAACCAAGTAAATCAGATTTATTCTGGAAAAGAACATAAGGCATAAAGCATAACTATATGTATTGATAATCATATCACACACTGCAACAATACTGCTGATATGCTTATCAAAATCGATTGTCGAGAGAAAGAGTTATTAGAAATTATGAAACCAACGGATGGATGTTCAACCACTGACGCCCCCGTATCCACCCCAGCCCCCGTTGCCGTGACACCAGCAGAACCTGACCACTATATTATGGACCTTGGTGATGGAATAACGATGAAAGTTCCACTTCCAAAAAATAAAGTGAAATCTACCGCCGCAACCAGTGCAGTCGCCAAGTCGCAACATCGAAAATCTCTCGGCGCCCCGACTATTAAAACTTCAACGGTCCATAAAATTAAATCAGAGAGATTACCGCTTGGCGATATCATTCTTCATGATACGACACAAGGGCAAGAGAAGGATATAGTGATCTTCGAGAGAAAAACACTCAACGACCTTGCAGCGAGCATCCAAGATGGACGTTACAAAGAACAATCCTTTCGTCTCTCACAATCTGCAGCCGAAAGCGGATTTCTAACACATCATATCATATACATCATCGAAGGCGACCTCGCACGATACGACGAGAGACATACTCGTATTACAAAGTCGGCACTCCAAAGTGCAATTGTATCACTATTGTACTACAAAGGATTTTCGGTAATTCGAACAATGAATATAAGCGAAACAGCTGATTTTATTATACATTTTGCAGATAAGGTAGAGAAGGAGGGGGCTTTAATGAATTCTGGAGGGGTGCAACTTCCAACCAAGCAGTACGCAGGAACAACATATAGCGACGTCGCCACCAAAAAAGAGAGACGTGATTACATAACCCGAGAGAATATTGGAGAGATTATGCTAGCACAAGTTCCAGGCGTAAGTTCAAAAATATCAGCGGTCATTTTATCGAAATATGGTGGTTCAATCTACGAGTTTTTAGCAGATTTGCATCGAAAAATCAATGATTATGAAGAAAGTGTCTCACCGGAATTGTCGCCACCATCACCGGTATTCATACCAGATAATACAGAGCCGATGAATAAAAATAAACTCAAACACGTCTCTAAATGTTTCAAGGATGTAGGGGATGGAAAACGGAACATAGGAAAGGCCACGATAGAAAAGTTGTGTTATTTTTTATCGTAATAATATAACTAGGTAGTGTAAAAATTATACTCATAATATTCATAGATGCCACCAAAAAACGGTAGCATGATTCCATCGAAGAGATATGATGTCGAAAGTACCACTCCTGCTGTTCCTGCTGTTCCTGCTGTTCCTGCTGCTGGGCCACCTAGTACGGCGGCGGGCGTGAGAGGTAGGAGGACGTCGGTGCCCACCCCCAATGCGCTCGCGTTAGGTGGACAAGCTGCTGCTGCTGCTGTTGTTGTGCCATTGGAGGATGCGGTCAGTTCGTGGGGTCAGAGGAGGCCCCCTGTGTTCGCGTTTGGTTGGGGGGGGGAACCGGCGCACCCCCCCAGTTCGTTCAGCCCAGGTGGAGCTGCTGCTGCTGTTGTGCCAGTCAGTGCGGTCGCGGCAGGTGGGCAGGTTCGGTGGCCCCCCCTCAGTGCGGCCGCCCCCCCCAGTTCGTTCAGCCCAGGTGTGATGCGAGCTGCTGTTGTGCCAGTCAGTGCGGTCGCGGCAGGTGTGCGGGTTCAGGGGCCCCCCCTCAGTGCGGTCGGGCCCTCCAGTCCGTTCAGACCAGGTGGAGCTGTTGCTGCTGATGTGCAATTAAGTGCGGGCGAACTTAAAGAAGACCCGGAAACTAAATTACTTAATGATTGTTTTGATGTACAGCAACAAATATATATGATTAAAGAATTTATGGGTCAGTTTTATACAGCGATAGAAAGAGAAGATAAGCAAAATGACCAAACAAAAGTTAATACGGACGGTGATGTCGGTACGAGTACCGTACTCGATTGTATAACACAAGCTATATCCATGATGAGCGAACCACACGGAGAAATCATTGAATTACATGAACTGGTAAGTAAAATGCCCAGCATTACTAAAAAACCACCTCTCAATAACCTTATCGTGAGAGCGCGCTCCTTATTCACAACCCTACTGAGTAAAAGCGACAGCCGTCGCTTTTTACGTGACTGTGTTGATGGTGTAACCAGCCTTACTGCTATCTTGGATTATGCTTGTGACACATGTGATGATTTTTTGGCCAAACAAAAAAGAGAACAACTAGATAAAACACGCAAAGAAAAGCAGGAATCAAAACACGAGCAGGACCATGCTGCTGGTCTCCTCGCAATTCATACAAATGTTTCGGATCCTGGTCAAGATGGACTTCCTAATGCTAAAACGTTGCTTGCTGATTTTGTGGCGTCGCGATGCAGTGATGATGATACTGAATGGACATCAACATCAACATCATCATCATCATTATCATCCAGATTATCATGTGACACAGAGATATCGGTTGCGGAAGTTTTAGAGTTATATGATGACGCACGCATGTTTATACAAATTACTGGTGACCTTCAAGCGTTAAGTGCAGCGTTATTACTGAAAGATGATTTACCCACCGATGAAGAACTTAAATATAAAAATCACCTTTTGGATAGGGCAGTTTCATGTTTAACAAAATTCAATAATCAGTCAAGAAAAGATACGAGTGAAATTGCTGATAAAGCAACTCATTTTCTTCGTGAACAACCACAAAAGACAAAAAAGAAAGGTAATGGTCTACAATTGAGTGATGATGACTCTGATGATGATTGGGGTGGAAGTAGTAGTTCAGCGGCTTCATCGGTTTCTGGTACCTCTAATGGGACAAAAGATGAGTTGCGGCTGGAAGCTGCGAACCTACAGAGGGACAGGTTAATACCTGGAGGACGGATTGTGCTAAATTTGCAAAGGCTAAAGGCATTAGAGGAAGATAGAAAAAAACAGCTTTCAAAGGTGTTCAAACAAATAAAGGCACCTGACTTTTCTCAAACTGTTAGACAAGGATTTGTAGGTATATTGCAGCAATTAGTATCTCAAGGAATAGTACGTGACGACGGGGGGAATGAAATAAAACCATTAAAGCTGATAGAAAGAGATGGGTCGAAAACTGCAGGTCTATCTGAACATTTTATGTATGCAAAAGCACAGAAAGCAACTACATTTAATGTCAATTTAGGATGGCTTCGCGAATATGTACTGCGTTTGATGGTTGATGGGATGCACGACGCACAACGAGCTACTAGTAGTGGAGCTAGTAGTGGTGATGAAGAAGAGGTGAGTTGTTTCTTTAAAATTTTTTCTGACTTAAACAAGAAATGTGCAGAAAATATGGCAACTAGAATATCAGAAGACGGAGTCGAAAGGGGTCAATTTACGGGAAGTCCCTTTTTTCAAATATTGCAACATCCTCAGGCACAATTTGAAACACAAGCGCTGCAAGCGATGGAAGAACGAGTAATAATACTTAGCCAAAGCAAAGAACCTAGCAAAAGCAAACCTAGTATTGCAGTAATTCCGGATCTGAGAGCTGCTGTTGAAGGTGAGAGAAAATTATGTATAGATAATGCAAGCACTATGCGTCTTGATACGATAAATGCGGAGAGATTGGGTATGTTCTCAACATTATTAGATGGTGGCGCAAGTAATGAGTGTGTTCATTGGATATTCGGTCCAAGAAATTGTAGATATCATGCAGAAGCTAATGGTACAAGTCTTACGCTTCATATGTGTGAAATAGTGACATTCAAAAATGGTGTATATTGTATAAATATTTGCATTGAAATAAGGGAACGAAGAGCAGGAGCAGGTTCTCAAGAACATAGATATAGAACAATTCATACACTACCATTATGTGACGGTACTGGAGAATTTAAAGAAACATTCACCCCTATTGAATTAAATAAAGTATGTGTTTTATGGAATGGCATAATCGACGATGTGGCTAACGGTGTAATGCAACATAACGCGCTGAAAATTTTGGGACCAAATGTGTTAAAAGCATTTGGTGATGAAAGTCAATTATGGGATACGCTAATAAGCGTTTTTCTTAAAAATGGTGGGTTATTGCCTTATTATTTACATATAACGGGTGATGTACAACATTGGCATATGTATAATACCTTTGTAACTAGCTTTAATGAGCGTATATTAGGACAACCGCACATCGTCCCGTCCTCCAGTGACGGTGAGCAAGGTTTAATACAAATGTTTAAAACAGTAGCCAAACAAATAGCTGGGGACGAAGGAATGAGATATATTGAGTTTATTTATGAACAATGTAAGAAAATTATCTTAGCGTCAAATGACCGTTTAAACCACGCGGGTACTGCACATTTTTATTTAGGAACTAGGGGTTGTCAGGTATTTTTAGGTCATTTGCGACATACAACAAAATATGAAAATCCCCATTGGAAGTCATTATTAGCATGTTGTGGTGGGAGAGTGCTAGCGGCAGATGCTAATTCACCCACGGGTATAGTTATCAGGGCGTGTGTCCCTGCTCTTAGTGCTGGTCCTATTAGACAAACAATGGGGGATGTTCATGGTCCTGGATATGAGAGTAGTGTCGCATCTCACTCTAGTAGTATTTTTTCACGGGGAGAATCGGTTAACCTTGGATTAGTGAAACATTTCCACCTAGCTTATGCGAGAGAACATGCGATTAGAATAGCTAACAGAAATACATCCAGCCCCCTCCAACCTATTACAGAAACAGAAGATGTATTAATAAAAGTACATGAATTACTCCCAAATCCGGTATTCTCTGCCCTAGAAATACATAATGATGTTCGTAGTGTGGGTGGTATGAATGCGAGTCAAGACCTCGGGTCTGACAACGGGTCTGACAACGGGTATCAGCGCACACCATCACATGTACCTTCGTTTGTTGGTATGGGTGGTAGTGATGATGGTGGTGATGGTGGTGATGGTGGTGTGAATAGTAGTCAAGACCTCGGGTCTCAGATCATTCCAGGTTTTCTCGATGTTCGGGAACCGGTCCGGGATGATGAGAGACCGGACCCGGTTCAGAAAAAGACTGGTGAAACGTCCGGTGGCTCTACAAAACAAGCTAAAAATAAAAGTATGAAACGAAAACGAAGTAATAGTAAAAAATTTCCAACTAAGAAAAAAAGACAAAGTAAGAAAAAAAATACAATCAAAAAAGGAAATAATAATGTAAATATAAAACACAAAAATAAAACAAAAAAAATAAAAAAATTAATATAAGATAAGAATAAAACAAAAATTAAATAATCTAATACTAAATCAGTATTACATCATTTACATGAACGCCATTCTCCCCTCTGTCACCGAAGACAATACCGACAGCCTCGCCAAATACGTAGTTTTAGGAATATTCATCATTATTGCGCTGGTAGCAATACAGTATATTTTCCGTAATCAAATAGGTATGATTGAAGGTCTGGCCAACCGAAATTCAAAAAAAGGAGGCCTTGATACGGAACCACTTGAAGACGATAATGATGGAGATATTATTACAATCGCTAAGAGACAGGAAGAACTGACAACGAAGACCCAAAAATCGCTGAATATGGATGCACATTACAATCATTACAACAAAATAATTGAGAATATGGACGAGTGGGTGAATGCAAAAATTGTGAATTCTCTCAAAAACGTCTCTCGGGAAGTTCATGGCGAAGGCAAAATGGAAGACATCATTCGACACATGAATGAGTTAAACACAATGAATAAGTTCAAGCTGACATTGGAAGAATGTGCGAGGTATATTGACACGAAATAAATAACGATTACAGCGAAGGTTTGCAGTGAATGGTGTCGTATGATTACAATATTTATTATGATAAAACTCTCCAACATAATGTAGAATCATAGTCCCACATTACAATTCTCTCGATACATTCATGTGTATTCATTTGTGTGTATTCATTTGTGTGTCGTCGATGAAAACCTCCCAATAATCACCGCCGTCCCCAAAACCGGATTGTTCGCTACGCACCCATTTTCCAGCATATATAAATGGTTTTGGTAGTAAAATACCGCCAATCTTTTCGCCGGAGTTCCGGCACATATTCCCACGACTTTCGTGTTGCGTATGTGTATTCATAATGCATTTCTCTCGAAAACCCACCGTTCGGCGCCCGAAAACATTCTATTTCTTCCGTGTCTAGTCGTTGAGATGATGACATCCTGATAACAATTACTAGAATACATAATAATATAGGTTTATACAAGTTATTATGTATCTTTTTCGTTTATATGTGTATCGACAACAATATACATTTATGCAGGCTTGCGCGCTTTTCCCCACTGAACATCAGCACCACGACCGCGTGAAACGGCATCACCGGTGTACATTGAGTTACTATATTTTTCATTTGCGGCAGGAACTCGCATAGGAACGAGCGCAGAAGTATCAGACCGTATGGCATCCGGGCGAGTTCTCTCGATATACGCACCGGATGCAACAACCGATTCGGTATATTGTCTCCCCCCCCAATTTGTATCCATAGGATTATCGCTGTATTTCATGGTAAGTTCTTTTTCACGGAACGCGGCGTCATGTGCGGTATAATCTCCCATATTAAAATTGAGTGGGTCAAATCCGTCATACATTTGATTGTTGAACGGAGGATTATCGCGCGATGCATCCATCATTTGAACGAGAGCGGCAGGTGCTGGAGAATACGGAACATTCGGCGATAAACCGCCCTGTAAATCGACGGGGGAAGGTCGCATTTTATAAACGGCATTACCTTGTGCATCATATGAATACTGTAAGAAAAGAACCGGGCAACGAATACCGCGACCTCTAAGCCATTCCATGAATTCTGAGTAATCGTCTAAACTCTTAAACCGGATTGGATTAACACCGGGTACCTTTTCTACCTTGGAATTGTAAAGAAATATTTCACTGCCATGTTGGATTAAAATATTAGGACAACGGTTCGTATTTAAAGCGGTATCGGCAACCGACTGCGCAGCAGCGGTATCAAACCCTTCAGTGCCAGCATTTACGTCATTATTATTAGTATCCGGTATTGAGTTTACTGAAGTCATAGTTGTTGCCGCTTTTATGTTTTTTAACTTCTGGGCAGTTTGTGCGTCAGATTCAATATTTATAAAGCCTTCTGGAAGTAGGGCTTTAGATGGTGTTTTATATGTGATGTAAGCACCAATTAAGAATAATGCAATAATAATAACTGGTAAAAACTTTTGAAATTTCATAACAGGTAGTAAAACATTAATCTCTTTCATTATTTTTGATGAATTATCTTGTATATATTTCACAATAGCCCCAGACATTATGGATATGTATATATTACAACGAAAATTATTATTATTCTCTTTATATTATATACGTTGAAGGATAACATGATACAAATAATCGACGTAAAAGATAATAAAAATATAGATAAGTTTAATTCGATAGCAAAGGATGCATATCGCAATCCGGAAAAACATGGTCTTCTCGTAAAAATATATGCCGATTGGTGTGGTCACTGTCAAAATATGACTATAGACTGGAACCGTCTTATTCACGAATTAAAAACAAACTACCAATGCAAAAGGCCTGGGTGCGTTCTTACGATTGCCAACATTCAGGCGGTAAATTTGGAGCCGTCGGATCCAGTCCTTAAAAACCTGAAACATATACCTAAAGATATTCAATCGGTACCGACCATAATGTATGTGAGTAAAGGTGCGCGTGGGTTAGAGTATTCTGACGAGCGGGTATATTCAAATATGTTAAACTGGATAGTTAGGCATGAAAAGTTTGCGTTAGTTCGTAAAATGGATAATAAAGCGTCAGATGTCCATCATCGCGAAACTCGACATCATGAACATAATAAAGATAAATCTTCTAAAATATTACGAAATATTACAAAAAAGGCACGTATAAAATTCAAGGAATTTCATCGAGAAACGCTGAAACAGTTTCATAAAGAGATGAAACAACGACATAAGAAAAGCGTTAAATCACGCATGCCCACACCAGTTGCAGCTATACAGTCTTCATTGCAGGAGGTGCAACCGTATGTACCCGGATATTTACGCGATAACTAAACTAATTGTTGTTAAGATTATTTTTTGTAAATGTATAATATAACAATTTACACATTTAGAACCTAAAATGCAATCAAATATGGCTGTTTGCCCCCTTGCTTCGGTGATTTTGACCCTGGTAATTATTATCAATATACTTGATATTTATTTAGTGGGATTTCATCTTGCGATTATATTGACGAACATACTTATATCGGTATTCTTTGTTTGGTTGGCAAACAAGACATGTGACAAATATCAATGGGTATCTTGGTTGATTACTATGTATTTTGTACTATCTATTATTGGTGCGATGTCTATTCTTACAGATCCACAGCGTTATCAGCAAAATGCATCAACAGATAAAAAGAAAAAAGTACATTTTAAGGAATAAAAAGTATAGCGCTGCTTCACCACCCCTTTTTCCCTGTATGCCTCTATGCCACTAATATTATCTTGATTATCCATATTATCATACACACACACACAGACACAAACCAAACACACAAACGCACACACAAACCAAGCACACACATACCCAATTATCCTTTACTGTTCATTCATATTCATCATAATTCTAACTGTAAAATCAATTCGTACGTGTCGTAGAAACATGTATAACCCAATTGCATTTAATAGAATAAGCAAAATCCGGTAATCCAATGAAAGAACCGCATTTAGTACCCCATACAATCCTATATTAGACTGAAACCAATTGTATAACATAAATATGCACCATACATAAAATGGCGATGCATGGTCGTATACGACGTTAACCGGCATTGTGTAAAACGTAGAGACTGCTGCAGAATGAATATGATAACTGAAATGTGAATATAATATTCAATTTTATGGTGTACCACGCTTAAGTATAAAATTGAAATAAAGAAAAGATGAAAGATTATTCACAAGGGTCACACACTAACATAAAGATACAGATGACAAAATTTAAGATTGTAAAAAAATCAGGACAAGCACCCGCATCAGAAGTAGAAGTGAAAACAATAAAAACACCAATTGTCTCTAAAACAGATATGTCATTTCGTCTAATTGACTTTAATGTATATGACTGTGTTCCAGATACAAATACACATTCATCGGCATCAGATAATGGAAGTAGTAGTGGCGGGGATGATTGTTCAGTTGGGTCGGCCTCTTCGCGTAGTGGCGGTGGCGGAGGGCGTGCAACCACAGATACCAATGAATTTCGCATCCAGATGTTTGGAATCAACGAAGAAGGGGAAACATGCTCCATCTTTGTAGATGACTATCATCCGTTCTTCTATATTAAAGTTGGTGAACATTGGACCAATTCCACAAAATCGGCGTTTATCCGCGACATCAAAAGGAATTTAAAGAGTAGATACTATGAAAACAGCATCATCGCGGAAAAATGCGAAATTGTGGAGAAACGTAAACTATACGGGTTTGACGGTGGAAAGAACCATAAATTTGTACTAATTGTATTCAAAAACACAACCGTGATGAACCGCGTGAAGAATTTATGGTACTGTGATATTATGACAGTGCGGGATGGAAAGACGCGTATTTTGAAACCCGATGGATATCAATTTGCAAACACCAGCACTTATATATATGAGGCGAATATCCCACCAATCCTTCGTTTCTTCCATATTCAGAAAATCAGCCCGTCTGGCTGGGTATGCTTCTCCACGAAAAAAACACGCCTTATTGAAAAATTCACGACAACCTGTCAATATGAATATCGCATATCATTTGAAGATATCATCCCCCAGAACGAAAAGGAAACCGTTGTCCCTTATAAAATATGTAGTTTTGATATTGAGGCTAGCAGTAGTCATGGTGATTTTCCAATTCCTGTAAAATCGTACAAAAAGCTCGCAACAAATATTGTAGATGCAGTGGTCGCGAAGAAATCGACAGCAGTTGTAGGAGTAGCTGATGAAGAGATTAACGATGACGAGCTTAAACACATGATATATACGGCATTTCAGTATTCATATAAGGGCCAATCAAATTATACAGGGATAGACTTCATCTACCCAAAACGTCGTCCGAAAGAGGCGGATATGGAACGATTGTGTCGACTGGTTTTATCAAAAGAGCTACGACATCTCATTAAACAAGAAGTCGTGGCCCAAGATAATACGATTGAACAGTTATTCATTAATATGGCAACAGTAGCAAAAGAGGAGGCTGCAAAAGCAGCGGATAAAAAAACTGCGAACGACAATAGTGGAAGAAATAATGCAAGTGATGATGAAAGCGATGAAGATAGTGATAAAAGTGACAATGATGCTTATGAAGATGTAGCAGATGCGAATGCGTATGACGATGATGCGCCGGTTATGTCATCAAAATTGAAATCATGTGCTAATGCTGCCGTTACTGCTTCTACAGCCGACCTCTCTGTAAAATTCACAACCCTTTTAAATAACAGTAAACATTCCCGTGAGACTAAAATCAAGATTGTGAGTGATACGCTAGGGTCGGTCTTTCCAAAAGTCGAGGGAGACAAGGTAACATTTATCGGTTCAACCTTCGTAAAATACGGTCAAAACAACAATCGCCCATATTTAAGTAACTGTATCGTTCTCGACACATGTGATAATCTACATGATGAAGTGCCGAATTCCGAGATTGAAAGTTATGCAACAGAGGAAGAAGTATTAACGGCATGGACGCGGCTTATGCAAAAAGAGAACCCGGATATTATTATTGGATACAATATTTTCGGTTTTGATTATCAATTCATGTTTCGCCGTGCTGTTGAGACGGGGTGCTATGAAGAGTTCTTGAAACTTTCGCGTAATCGAGATGAATTATGTGCAAACGCGGGTGGAGGAAACGGCGGAGGTTTTATCAATCCAAATACCGAAATAACCGCAGATAATGTTGCAATCGAACAAACCAAAATCGCTCTTGCGAGTGGGCAATATGACCTTCATTATATCAAGATGACTGGACGACTTCAAGTGGATGTATATAACTATTTGCGTCGCGATTTCAACCTTTCCTCATATAAGTTAGACGATGTTTCGAGTTATTTCATTGGCGACACTGTAAAAAATGTAGAATATCATGCGGATACGGATACGACGCGTATATATTCGGCCAATCTTCTTGGACTTGAAGTTGGTAATTTCGTGAAGTTTGAACAGACAAACCATTCAACTGATTTGTACAAAGACGGGCATAAATTCAAAGTGAGGGAGATTGCAGGAGCTGGAGGTGGTGGGTATTTTACTGTCGATGGTTGTGCAACACCGGACATGAAAATGATGGTACGGTGGGGTCTAGCCAAAGATGATGTATCGCCACAAGACATTTTCCGAATGACAAATGAGGGTCCTCGCGCCCGGGCGGTAATAGCAAAATATTGTATTCAGGATTGTAATCTAGTGCATCACCTTATTAACAAAATCGATATCATTACTGGTTATACCGAGATGGCAAAAATATGCAGTGTTCCTATCAGTTTCTTAGTTATGCGTGGTCAAGGTATCAAGCTGACAAGTTATGTCGCAATGAAGTGTCGTGAAAAGAATACACTGATGCCGGTTATTGACAAAGACAGAAGTGAGTCGGGGTACGAAGGCGCGATTGTTCTTCCTCCGAAATGCGGTCTTTATTTGGACAATCCAGTTGCATGTAATGATTATTCGTCGCTATATCCATCATCGATGATTAGCGAAAACTTGTCGCATGATAGTAAAGTATGGACGAAGGAGTATGACAATGATGGTAATCTTATTCGTGAAACTGGTGAGGCGGAATATGATAACCTTCCGGGGTATAAATATGTCGATATAACATATGACACCTATAAATGGACGCGTCCAAAATCCGCAACAAGAACAGCAGCTGCAGCTGTAAAAGTGAAATGTGGTACAAAAGTGTGTCGGTTTGCACAGTTTCCTGAAGGCGAAAAAGGGATTATGCCGGCCATTTTGGAAGAACTTCTACTCGCGCGTAAAACAACACGAAAACTCGCAGAAAAGCAAACTGACGCATTTATGGCAAATATTCTGGATAAGCGACAGCTTGGTTATAAGGTAACTGCGAATTCGCTATATGGGCAGTGTGGTGCAAAGACAAGTACATTTTACGAGGTGGATGTGGCGGCATCAACTACAGCTACTGGACGCAAATTACTTACGTATGCGCGTCGTGTCGTGGAAGAAGCGTATGGCGATATTCTCCTCCCGACATCACATCCAAAATATCCGGTTGTTCATTCAAAAGCAGAGTATATCTATGGCGACACGGATAGTGTATTCTTCACATTCAATCTCGCGACACCAGAAGGCGACCCTATTCGAGGAAAGGACGCAATTGAAATCACGATAGAGCTAGCAAAACAAGTTGGTGATTATTCGTCAAAATTCCTGAAAGCACCGCATGGATGGGTATATGAAAAGACGATATGTCCGTTTGCGCTTCTGCGAAAGAAAGGATATGTCGGTGTATATTATGAGCAGAATCCGAATAAGGGAAAATTGAAAAGTATGGGTATAGTACTGAAGCGCCGTGATAATGCGCCGATAGTGAAGGAAATCTATGGTGGGATTATAGATATTCTAATGAAGGAACAAAATGTAGACCGTGCTATTCAATTCTTACGTGAAAAACTGCAATACATGATTGACCAGAAATGCCCGATAGAAAAGCTGATTATTACAAAATCGCTACGGTCGGATTATAAAAACCCGCAGCAGATTGCGCATAAAGTGTTGGCAGATAGAATGGGTGTACGTGACCCTGGTAATAAGCCAAATACAGGTGACCGTATTCCTTATGCGTACATTCACAATGATGCCAAGGGTGCGCTTCAAGGGGACAAGATAGAGCATCCGGATTATATACATGCGAAGAAACTCCAATTGAATTATTCGTTTTATATTACAAATCAAATCATGAAACCGGTTCAACAGTTATTTGCGCTCGTATTGGAACAATTGCCTTCGTTTCAGAAGAAGAAGGGGCGTTTCTTGGATGCAATCGAGACAGTGTCATCGACGATAGATGACCCAGTAAAACGCGAAAAGAAAATAACAGAGATGCGTCACAAAGAGGTGAAATCTCTGTTATTCGATGAGTTTCTGGTGAAAGCCGATAACTTAAATAAAGGAAATCGTGCAATTACCGATTGGTTCGGCGGAGGAATGAAACGTTGAAAATGAAATAATAAATGATACAACAATTACACAATATTTTTAATCTACTTCCATAATGTCGTCGTCATCGTCGCGCCGGTCATCGCTATTGCGATTATTCGCCATATAATTCACCGTATTTATAATATCTTGGTGGATTTGGTCATCATTATAATTCATCGGCAAGTCATAAGAAAATGTTATGTGGTTATCGTCGATACTATCAATGGACATATTCGCTGGTGGCCCACGTTGTATCGGTGGTTCGCGTGGCGGCACTAGTGGCGGTGGTATTGCCGACGACGTTGACGTTGCTGGACGATATTCGCGTATATCATTTCTACACATAGGACAGGTTGAATGATTTATAAACCATTCTCTCAAACTACTTCGATTAAAAATATGATTGCATCCGCGTATCATGGTTATTTCACTGTCGTCATTAAATTCATCTCTCGAGATAGGACATGTTACATTCACTGGAGTTATGATATGTGAAAAAACAGTATTTAGGGTTGCCTGTCTAATCTGTTCATTTGTTGGGGGTCCTACAGCAGACGAAGAATTAGATTCAGCGCCATTTAAATTTGGTCGAATTGTAAGTGGAATTGTATATAACATTGAAAAAATATTATTGTCGGTTCGTGGTTCTCTCGCTTGACGCGCAATATCAGTATTTAAATACCGAGATAACAATCGTGGTAATACATCATTAATCCTTTCAGCTAATGCAGGTGATTGCGCAGGTGCGGGTGCGGGTGCGGGAGCGGGAGCGGGAGCGGGTGCGGGAGCGGGTGCGGGAGAAACCTGTGTAATAGATGGATATGATGGTATGTTAATTTGATTTCCACGACCATATTGTATTTCGTTATAACGATTATAATAGAAAGATTGTCGAACAATAGTTCTAGTCAAATTCTCTCGTAGTGTTTGTTCCATATGTGAAAACATTCCACTGGCATTATTAATAAAATCGTTATATCGATGCATCATATTGGTATATTCATCCATATATATTTGTTCATCTTCCACTGCGTTATAATATTGGTCAAGGTTAAATCTCTCATGATATTCGTGTGTATACCTATTTTGTCGCTCATCGCCGCTGCCGCCAGAACGACTACCACGAGCACTGTCTTCGTTATTTTGTCGATGGAAGTTATTTGACATATATTATGATATCAATACATGATTATCTTCAATAGTTTCTATATCGGTTTAACTGTTTTTTACGTTCCTTCTCTCGACGAAGATAATTAGAACGGCTAAAGCGGTCCGTGCTTCTACTTTTATCTGCAGAGATACACATACATAATATAAAGAAGATGACAAAGAACGAGCCTGACATAACTAAAAACTCTACAAGAATAAGAGGCATGGTGGTTTGTTGTATATATGTATGGCAATGACATCCTGATAATTCACATTTTTAAAACAAGTATCAATTTTTTAGTAATAGTAGTAATAAAACTTAAATGTATAAATACAATATTATGTAAAGACCTACTATCTAGTCATCTACATCACAACATGCAGACACCAACAACAGAAACAGTTCGTTTTTCTGAATTTGCAGATAAAGGAATTACAGGATTAATGAACTTGGGAAATACATGTTTTGTGAATTCGTGCTTGCAAGCTCTTTCGCATACATATGAACTAGACAGGTTTTTGAATGATGAAAAATACAAGAAACGATTAACAAAAAAGCCTGACGCAATGTTATTGAGTGAATGGGATAAATTACGTACCCTCATGTGGAGCGAAAATTGTATTGTATCACCTGGTGGGTTTATGGCATCTATGAAACAAATAGCTCGTCTTAAAAATCAGGAACTATTCACCCAATATTCGCAGAATGACGTCCAAGAGTTTCTTGTATTTATGCTGGATTCATTTCACACTGCTCTTTCGAGAGAAGTGAATATGACGATAACTGGGCGCGTAAATAATGAAAAGGATGTAATCGGGCGTAAATGTTACGAGATGATGCGTCAAATGTATACAAAAAATTACTCTGAAATGTTGAATTTATTTTACGGAATACAGATGTCAGTGATTATGGACCTGAATGACCCATCTAACGTTTTAAGTATATCACCGGAACCCTTTTCTATTATTTCTCTTTCAATTCCGCACGTTGAAATACCAGAAACCGGAAAAACTCGTGTTCCGACATTATTGGATTGTTTTAGTCATTATTGTCAAGGAGAAATAATAGAAGGAGAAAATGCATGGTTTAATGAAACAACCCAGCAATATCAAAATGTAAAACGAGGGATGATGTATTGGAATTTACCAAATATTATGATTATAGACCTTAAACGTGTACAATATACAGAGCGCGGACCAGTAAAGGTAAGTATACCTGTAGAAATACCTGTTCGTAATCTGAATTTAAGTTCATTTGTTAACGGATACAAACGTGAAAGTTATGTATATGACTTATATGCAGTATGCAATCATCATGGAAATTTTAGTAAAAGCGGGCATTATACTGCCACGATTTGTACAGCAAATGGTACATGGTATATGTTTAATGATGAAAATGTAAAGCAGGTAGAAATGAAATCCGATACAATTACAAGTAATTTACCATATTGTTTATTTTATCGCAAACAACAAAACAAAGGAGAAGCGGCATCGTAGAATATACACGCATTATTATACCAGTAATATATAGTTATTAATTATTTCAATAATTTATGTCTGCACAGTCTTCAAAAACAACATCTTCACCGCCCCCGGCACCAGCGCGTCCGAATGCACCAATACCAGGTACAGCATCACCTGCGAACGTCTTACCTGGCTCAAGTCCCGACAGAGTTGGTCTAAACCAAGTTAGTAGTATTTTTGAGTGGATTGATGGAAAGGTTGACCAACATATCAACATGCGCGTTATTATTTTGGCGTGCGTTGTTATTTTAATGGTTTATTTTGTAATAAATGCTTTAGCTGGTGGTAATTCCGAAAATGATACACGCGAAAACATACTCTTTGCAAATATTTCTATTCTGGAGATATTTTTATGGGCGATTTTCATCGTGATTGTGGTGATTAATGGGTTTCAATATTTCTTTAATACAAATATTACCACAGAGATATCAAACATTCTTTCCACTAATCCAGAAATCGTAATCTCTCAAACTCTTCAACATGAACCTGATGGTGTAGGAAATAGTAATGGCAATTTAGGAACAGGAATGTCGATGAAAATGCGAAAACAAGTCTTCCATATTCCTGCAAATGTGTATGATTATGATAATGCCAAAGCGTTATGTGAGGCATATGGTGCAAAACTCGCAAATATTGACCAAATTGAAGAAGCGCATAAATCGGGTGCTGAATGGTGTTCTTATGGTTGGTCGGATAACCAGATGATACTTTATCCAACTCAAAAATCAACATGGGAAGAACTGCAGAAAAGTACCGACCCTGCAAAAAAGAACAGTTGTGGACGACCAGGTATTAATGGTGGATATATGGAGAATGCAACCATGAAAGCTGGTGTTAATTGCTATGGACCAAAACCCGAAATCAACCCTGCATCATCCAAATTAATGGCGAGTATTCAGAATTATGAAGCAGGAAAAATGTTAGATCCACTTCACGAAGCGCGTGTTCAACAGATGAAAAGTAAAATCAATGATGTTGTCATTGCCCCATTCAATAAGGGTGCGTGGTCACTTTTGTAATTATGCACGTTTGGACATATCTGGGTCCGTAAACCCAACAAGATGGACGACCGGACAAACAATTAATACTGTATTTCTTGATGCGGCTGACCCTTCATTAAACCACATCAACGCCACTATTACAAGCGGGACTATTGCTTCTTATTCTTATGTACCAATATCAAATTCGAAAATTATTGTCGAATATAGTGCATATTATGAAATTCATGGTAATGCTGATGGTGGTGATACAGCAGTATCCAATATTATAGTAGATGATACGAACATTATTGTAAAACGCGTACAGAAATATCTAGAAATAGTAGGAGGCGGAACCAGAGGTTCAACAATATTCCCAATTTGTGCCGCTATTGTAAACACACAACGTACTGCTCGTAAAATTGACATAATGTTGGTTAGTTCTAGTGACTCTATAAGTTTTTATAAAGGTGCATTTGATGCATGTTTGAAAGTAACTGAAATCGCATTATAAGTGTATTGTATATTTTCATTATTGTGTATTGTAATGTAAGTAAACTATCACATGGTTAATTACATTAATTATTATTATTTATTATGAACGCGCATTCCGTCTCGTCTTTTCACGATTTTTTCGTCGTCGTTGTCTCCTTGTTTTTACGTCATGATGAATTCTCTCGGAAGGAGCGACTAGAGACAATAGTGTATCAAAGATATCTTTCGGTACTTGGTTTGTTTTATTATACTCTTCACCGCTTTCACTTTCGCTATCATCGCTATCATCGCTATTGATATTTTCAGCATCGTCATTGTTTTCTCGCTTTTTTTCTTCAACCGTTTCGTCGTGTTGTCTTTCTAAATCTGGCACTTCAAACGCGTAATTACGTGGCCGATACAGTGGAGGCATCATGAATAATCCCGCTGGAACTGCTAAATCACGAAACAACTCACTGAATTTTTCAGGAATAAAATGTTTATTTACACTTTCATCATGACCCGCACCAGTTTGTTCTATCGGTTTATTATTACCGCCTCCAATATGCATATTGTCGAGAGATACAAACAATGGAACCTTATGCTGATACAATAAATTATTAATTTGATATCCACCTCCAATCATATTTCCTTCTTTGTCTTGATGAAAAACTAGATGTTGGTCGGGGTTAAAATACTGTTTTACCAATGTCTTCGGCATCTTAACTACTTGTAATAACATTAGATTATGATTTATCCAAATACACGATATCATATTATTATTCATCTGATGCATCTGAATTGGAATTTTCACCTACACCAGAAGCACTACTATTTTTAGTGTTATACACTCGTTTTATTTCCGTTGTCGTTTTCGTCTCTCGGTTTTTCTTAATATACGCCATAATTTGTTCTACCTGCTTTTTATTAGTTATAAGGTCTACAAGACATTTTTCAATATATGTAAGGGTTAATGGTGCCGTATGTTTCAACGTCGCAAACTTTAATTTACCATCGCTAATATTCACAGTAGCCTTTTCCAAATTTTTATCTTCTACTATCTTGATAATTTCATCGTTTATTACAGATTTTTCTGTACGAATATCGCGAACTTCTTCAGTAGTTAACTTAATCTTATTATCCAATTCTACCCATCTTTTAATTTTTGTTTCGAGTGTTGGAGGAGTTGTATAATTTGCAGTCATAATAGTGGTTGGGTTCATTATACGTGATGATTATAAATAGTTAGTAGATATAAAGTTATGCTTTTATATCTATTCTACAATATTATATTATTGGTATCGTTTACCTACGACGACGGGTGCGACGAGATGCACGGCGAAAATCGACGAAACGGCCGAGCGAACGATTTCCGGATCTACGGGATTGGAGAGCCTTCTGGCCGAGATAAAGTCCTAAAGGAACTAAAGCGGTCTCAACCGCGGAGAGCAGGCCTGGAACCATGCCACCCTTCTGGTTCTGCTGCTGTTGCTGCTGTTGCTGTTTCTGGCTTGTTTTCTTTCCTTTACGTTTTTTCCCGCCAACAATAGGAGAACCCTTTAAAGAGGTATATCCTTCTGCAGCAGTAACATCGGCGGAACCGTTCGCAATAGCGGCCTTAAGACCAGCGGCATCAGTTGTAGCGACATCAGAACCTTGTAATGCTGAAGCGCTACCACCACTTTGCGGAGAAGAAAGAGCGCTATTCAATAGCTTTTGCGCGATCTGGCCTGCCTGCTCAAGCGCCTCTTTGCTAACAACTTGTTGTGTGCCATCACTTTGGCTAGAACCACCTAACTGGTATTGTTCCTGGTTCTGCTGCTGCTGTTGCTGCTGTTGGTTTTCAGACTGAAATTCAAATTCGTTCTGCTGGTTTTGGTTCTGGTTCTGGTTCTGCCGATAACGACGAGAACGGGGCTTTTTTGTACGCAATGATGATTTTCGAGGCATAATAAACGTTATATAATAAATATAGAAATAAATTACTTGCTATATGTATAAAATGAAAACAATCACTTTTCTATTGTTAGGCCTTTTATTTTTAGGTAAAACCGAATCGTCCCCTCCAATTCATGCCATTATAGATAAACATTTGGAAGAAAAACCACAATATCACACAACTGTCGTAGTGGAACAGAACCCACTTGAATGTGACGCATGTTTATTGTTAGCCAATGGATTAAATCAAACAGTTCTTCATAATCCTAAAGTTATATCATCAGTAACTAGCGAATTGGAAAAAATGTGCCAGATTTTACCTACAAGTGTCCAACAATTGTGTATTACTGCAGCTGACCAAACCGCGCCAAATTTGCTAAACCATCTAGGCGATATGATTGCTACAGAAGGTTGTTCTGATTTAGGAATATGTCATTCAAAAATGCATAATCATCATACATAAACTCGTAATATATCCGTATTAATTTTATTGCGTCATACTAATCATTTAAACGTATTACGCAGTGCTTATACATACTTGACAGATACTATACCAACAATGGAAGTATATCATGCGAACGATTCATTTCTATTTGATAATTTACAATTAACACCACCACAGCATATTACTGGCGGGTCGTATATGACACGATTTTCTTATTGTCAAAGCAAACAACCGCTATATATTCAGACGCCAAAAACACTATCAAAACAAGGTATTGTCGTCGCCGGAAAAAAAGCACATATTGATTTACTGTTAACAACGAATGACATCGACACAGAATTAATCGAATGGATTACTAATTTAGAAAAAAGAGCAGTCGATTTACTTTACGAAAAGAGACATATATGGTTCACGCAAGAACTTGACCACACAGATATCGAGAATTCATTCACGTCGCCTCTACGCGCATATAAGAGTGGTAATTTTCTGTTACGTGTTAATTTAGAACCAAGCCGGCATATTACAGCACATGTTCAACCATTTATATGTAAGATATTTGATGAAAACAAAACGGCTGCATCTATTGAATATATTAAGGATGAACAATCTATCATTTCAATTATCGAATTTCAAGGTATAAAATTTACATCACGAAATTTTCAAATCGAGTTATGGTTGCGTCAGGTTTTAGTTGTATCGGATGTTCCATTATTTGAAACATGCGTGATTAACAGTCACATATTACCAGCGGCGCCCGCGAACGCATCAAATTCGGAGCCACCATCATCTTCCGAAAATCAACTTTCGAAATGTACATCAGCTGAAAAAATAAAAACACAATCTACCAATAATGGCGACGATTATTTAGGACTACCGAACGATAAAGATAATGAAAAACACTTATCACCTCAAGTAGAACCACAGGAAAACCATCAAGATGAACCGCATGAGAAACTAGAACAAATAAAAGATGAAACAGAAAGGTATATTGCAGAACGACCAGCATTAACACATTTTGAATGCATGGAAGTAGATATTGATTTTAAGAATATACCAGATACAATTGATGTAAATGAACCGTCATTCGAACTTCCTGCTCATCAAACAGAATTACAATCCGTAAGTAAAAATGAAGGACAACAGCCCAAACAATATATGAAATCAAAACCGATTGTATTAAAAAAACATAAGGATGTTCTTTATGAAATGTATAAAATCGCCAAATACAAAGCGAACGAAATGAAAAGAGCGGCAATGCGCGCATATTTAGAAGCAAAAGAAATAAAGGCCAAATATTTGTTGGATGATTTAGATGATTTACATTCGGATACTTCCGATGATGACAGCAACATTTGAGATATAAATACATTATTTTATCAGTTATTTTATATACAATTAAATTATAAGAATGAGTTTTTTGTCTGATTTAGAGAAAACACTTCGTGCAAATCACATTCTTGTGATTTTAGGTGCGATTGTCCTTGTATATGCCGTTTATACCTATTCTGACCAAAAGTTCGTTGTTCCTTACGAACCTCTCCAGGGTAATGCAAACGGACGCCCCAATGCTCCTATTGTCGCAAGTCATCAAACTGACCCCGTCAGTACAATAGATGGTATGGCTAGTCAAGGCTCTGTTCCGACTGGCGCATCTAACCTTCCCGTCGCCAACCCATCTGACCTTCTTCCCCGTGACACTAATAATCAATGGGGAAGCTTAAACCCATCTGGAAGCGGCGACCTTCTCGGCCAAAACCTTCTTTCGGCTACCTTCTTGACTGGTATTGACACTATCGGCAATACCATGAAGAATGCCAACCTTCAGTTGCGTTCGGAGCCTCCTAACCCTCAGTTGAATGTTGGTCCCTGGAACCAGAGCACTTTTGCACCTGACCTCATGCGCACTCCTCTCGAGTTGGGCTGTGGAGGTCAGTAATTTGCGATGCGTTTTTATCACAATTATTCATATCAACATTAGTAGCAATTTACGTAAGATTGATTTCAATATTACGTAACAAATCATTCATTGTATCTTAATTACACAACACCGATATAATAGTATTGGCATATATTAATTACCATTATATATTGATGATACCCATTCTCTCGACACTCATCATATTATTTGTGGTCATTGTACTTTCTGTTATTATCATTAAAAATGTAATCGTTCCTGCAATTGTTAATTACCAACACGGCCTCCTGAATAGTTCTGATTTTACGATTGGCGAGAGTCTGATTTATGGACTAGGCGTATTTACGAAGCGTATGCGGGTAAAAGGCGAGTTATTATTCGTAGCTATCAACTCGGATAAAACTATAACACCTCTTGGTGCTAAAATAAATCACTGTCCAGGAAAGGATAAAAAGGGTATAATTCCCGCACGTTCAATATTACCGAATACATATCTCTCGAAATCATCAGATAAATCCGCAGGAGAATGGTGGATTATCGCCGCACGAAATATCGCTGCCGGCGAAGAACTAAGCATGGACTATACACATACACCCGCTTTTATCAAAAAACCATCCGCTAACTGGCAATGCCCGATATAATCTCTCGATATATCATATCATTTTACTTCGTTATTACTCAGTTCATTAGGTTAAATATTTAGTTGTACAATTAATGAAAATATTCGGCATTGACTTATGTCACTATAGGGATATATTCGGTCGGCCGAGAGAAGGAGTGCATTCTTATCGGTTATATGATATTGCAGTGGTGGATGTAGCGGCGACAGTTGTAGTTGCGTTTATCATCTCTCGGGTGTTTGAGGTGATATTCTGGAAATCCCTAGCTTCATTGTTTATTATCGGGATTATTTCACATCGCGCGTTTTGTGTACGTACAACATTGGATAAGTTGATTTTTCATAATGTGAAGGAATAAACTATAGTTATAGATTTACCTGCTAGGATAAAACAAATATAAAATTAGAACATTCAACAATAGGAAATAATTAACAATAATTATTTTATATATTAAGTATATACAATTGTCCATTATTATAAATGTTTGCATCTGCTGCGTCTACTGCTGCTGCTCGTAAAGAACATGGACGATTTAGTATAGTTAGGTACCCAGTAAAATTTCCAATAAAATTTGGCCAATGTTTTTTATCATTGGATGGCCATGGAGGGAGACGAGAAGGTGGTGCAACTGATACAAGAAATGTTGAAGCGAATATAAAAAATAAATTTGAAACATCAGTATTATCGAATACTGCGAGCGCAATTTCTGCTGAGGTATTAGCGAAGACCCCCCAGGGTCAGCAGGTTGTTAGTCCTCCGGTTGTTCCGGGTCTTGGTAAAGTTATGACCATGACCCACGCGGGTGGGGTTCGTTTTTCTGTAGCTAGGGTAATGGGTAACACCTGGTCGCCGGGACTTTCGTACCATGCGCATCCTCTCGCCCCTGCTTCAAACTTCACACTTCGTCTTCCGATGGCCGCCCAATATATGTCATCAAACTGGAACTCGAGTAGGGTAGATAATAATTTATTAGATATGGAGGGAAAACTTCTCACGGAAGTTAAAACACTTGATAAAGCATCTAATATTGATTATCCCAAAGAAAAGAGTTCTAATCCTCACTTGACGAGCGAAGGCGAATATTATCATGTTGTTGAAGTTACTCCGGAAAATTTTGCAGATCATTATGGACGCGTTGTTCATCCTGTACCAAACCCAAGTGAAATTGTAGATGCGGAGTCTGGAAGACCAATGCGCTTCGCAACGCATGGTCCTGTTCCATTTAAATATTATGGATTGTTCGTGATTGCAGCTAGTGAAGGCGGGCTACCGCAGGAATGTACGTTAAGTTACAATCATGCAACATTAAGACAAAGCGTGTATGAACTTGAAGGAGTAAGGTATCCAATGTATGGCGACAATTTCTTGCAAGAATTCAATGTTATTGCTTGGGAGAATAGAGAAGACGTCGAAACGAGAATAGGTGTTTGTAACGGATTTTTAGCCCCTGATACTGGAGATATAATTACTGGTATGCAAGAAGCATGGAAAGTTTTCAAACATGAGATAAATGGACCTATACAAATATTACGGCGCGCAATTTACAAAGAAGAAATTACACATATAGAAAGTGCAATACTACTTAGATCATTCGCTTATATTGACCAAGGAATTCTGGATTCGGCTTGTAATTGTCCAGAAGATAGGTCGCAAGAGTGTGATGTATTTAATTCCGAACACGAGAGTTTTTTTCCTCCTATGACCCATGATGAAATACGTACGTTAAACGACGAAGATTTTGTTTTTTTTCAAGAGTTGTATGCCAACCGACAAACTATGCGCAGAATAGCAAGGAAAGGAATAGAAGCAGCACGCCACGCAGAAGAAGCACAATCACAAGCAGAAGCAGCAGCACAACAACAAACTCTGAACAGAAGTGAAGTACGACAAATATTCGAATTAGCATTACAACGGGTAGGACCAGTACTACAAGATATTGATACAGCATGTCTCCAAACTCATGACGCATTAAATGAAGCAAGACAATTAACACAGGGATTAGACCCACGTATTGCAGGTGACCCACAAATACGTAAATCAATGGAACAGGTAATAAGGTCCGAAAGGCAAGCCTCAAATTCTAAACTAGTTGTAGAGTACGAACAAAAACGTTTGCAAACACGTCTAGATGAGTTATCTCACGAAGCACAACCCGCAGAAGGAGCGGTCTTGAATATGCAACCAGCATCGAATAATCCTCCTACGGTTCCTTTTACCCGAGCAATATCGGCCGGTAGTTATTTTACTCCTCAACGACCTGCTGTACAAGGCAACGTCGCGGGTAATACAGCACCGTTAATGTCAGCAGCTGGTTCTTCAGCAGCTGGTTCTTCAGCAGCTGGTTCTCCGCTACCAATGCCTCTGCCAAAAAAATCCCGCCCCGCCGGCGGCGGCGGAAGTTCACGAAAATTACGCAAACAAACAACCGGGAGACGAAAGAAAATAATGCGTAAAACAAAGAAACGAATATACAGAAAGAAATCTCAAAAACGAAACAATCGAAAATAAAACTTATTCTCTCATTATATAAATACAAAGGTCATATTAGGTCGTATTTATATCATCAAATCAATGTTTAAAACAAGTGTATTTGGATATATTATTATTATTTTTATTATTGTAGTGTGTCTTAAGATATACCAAGAGTCTGATGCATTTCAGTTAAAATGCATTGTTTCAAAAGTAGATGGCAATAAATACTGCGTCCGCGAACGTGCAAAATTAGAGCTTGCAGCAGATCTACTTGCAACCGTAACCCAGAAAATGAAAAAGGTTGTTAAGCATATGGGAGAAACCTATCCCGACCGAGAAAATGTAAAACGTTTAGTAAAAAATTTTCGACCGGAAAAGGTAAGTGAGACACTCCCTACAAGTGAATACACTGCATATAGTGAGAATAAAGGCGAGAAGCTTGCGTTTTGTGTTAATACAACGAAGAAAGGAAACACACTTATCGATGAAAATACACTCACATTTGTGGCTCTGCATGAATTAAGCCATATTATGACGGAAAGTGTCGGCCATAAAGATGAATTCTGGAACAATTTTCGGTTTCTAATCGACGAAGCCCAGAAAATCAAAGTGTATTCGCCGGAAGATTACAAACTTAAACCGAAAGAATATTGCGGAATGACGATTAATGATAATCCACATTTCGACAACTAAGCGTGTTACACCACGCACCACCGAGTGGTTGTGAATAGGATACGCACATACATACCCTCACCCCATTCTTAGCGTGATGTGCGGCGGAACACGCTTATACTTCAACAATCCGTTGCAAGTGCAAGAATATTGTATTTGGCGAACGTCGCTCGTATATCGATTTAATATCAGCTGGACGTGTTATACTCGAAACAACCTCACGGTCAACGTCTGTAATTCGATACACATAATTACTTTGTTCTCCTTCTGCGAAAAAAGAAACATACGAAGGTATGCTTTCGCCATCTGTCCAACACCAAATAGCGCGTTGTATATGTTTATCTCGAAGCGACTGCCATTCATCAATTGAACTATATTGATACATCAATGGAAATGCTGCATCATGTTCGTAGCTTTCATCAACAAATGTGATATATATTTCATCAATTGGTATAGACTTGGAATATTCAGGTGTAAGTAACTGTTCATATATAGACGCACCTCCAATAAACCAAACTACGTCATAATTCACTGCATAATTATGAACATCTGATAGACTGTGTAGAAATGTAACGCTAGAATTTTTCGCTGATGATGACTGTTTGCCATTATCATATGATGTCGAAATCACATAATTATCACGAAATGGTAGTGGTTGATAATTTGCCGGAATACTCTCCCATGTTTTTCGCCCCATAACTACCGCACTATTATATGGAAACAATGAAGACCTCGTCATCTGAGAAAAGAACCGGAGGTCTCTTTCAAGTTTAGGCCACGGTAATGTTCCATGTAATCCGATACCTCCGCCGCGACAAAGTGCAACAATCATTTTGAAAATTGGAAAACGGTTATTGGAAAGAGAAACAGAAGATTCTGCAGTTTTTGAAGATATTGACATGGTTGAATAGAAATGTTATTGTGTGTTATAGTATATAATATCCATAAAATGTGTTTATTATCCTATTTCGATAATAATATTTATTGGTAAAGGCATGAACGGCGACACCTTATTCGTTCGACGTGAATAATATATAGATTATACTACTATTTCATAATAAAGTATAATCTTCTTATCATATAATAATAATGGAAGAAAATCTGGAGTCGGATATTCCTATTTATAAAATATGTCGTATACGTTCGCCTGACATAATCCGGACTACAGAAGAACCGATGATGGCGTCATCTCTTTCGCCTGAATATAATGTAATCTATGTATTTTACGGGAATGTAGAATTTATAACAGAAGAAAGACAAATCAAAAATTTCAACGATTTATTTATGGAAGAGCCAGACCATCCTTGTTTCAAAAGGATATTTAGTGAATGTGAGTTGTATATCATTCGGCAAAACGATGTAAAGGTTGTTTTTCTTCCGGAGAGAATTTACCCAGATGACTCAATTGAAACGATTAAAAAGAAATTTTTGTATCTGACAAGAGACGACATCGGATTATCGTATGCGGAGCTGTATTTGTTTTGTAAGCAAACAAAGCGGATTACGACACAATCTGCATATGAACACATTACATCAAATGGTAAGCTTGAAATGACAGGAGTTCGTGTTCAGAATTACTTACTTAACATAGATAATCATTCAAGAACAGAAAATGCGAAACCACCTAACTGTCGTTCAAGTGAACATGCAGAACCTGAATATATGAAACTTGGAGACCCGGTTGACGGAAATTACACATATGCAAATATTGCAAACCTAAAACTAGAGAATAGACACCGAATTGTAAATGTAGCATTGGGCCAGGATATGAACATTGCATCAACATACGACTATCCTTACGCGGTTAATCCGTTTGACGCTTTAATTGCCGACCCGTTTTTAGAAATTCATGCAGGTGAAATCGTAAATACGTCAAATAAGATGGTATTAATCGATTATGGTGTTTTTATTGATAATACAATATATTTGGTTTCTGCAGAGGATGTCCTTGTTTATACGAAAGAAACATTAATGGAATTGTCAGCATCGGTGGTAGAACCTAGTCAGGGTGGTAGAGAGGCTACAAATGTAGTAGAAGAACCTGAACCAGTGTTATCATTATCAAACCGATTGTTTGGAAAACCGATATACGAATCCTACATGATTTCACTATACTTTCCATATCTATTTGCATTTCGTGATAACACGCCCAGAACATCGGTAGAAAAGGGTTCCGCCGAAGCATCGGGTGAAATCGATCTCTCGACAGTCCATTCACATAATACATTGTTACTACATAAGCCGACATTGTTTGAAGCAGATAAAAGAATTCTGAATGAGAAATGGCAGCGACAGACCGCAAACATAAAATTACTATACGATATTTATGAGGAACGAACTGTCGAACATAATTACATTGACAATGGTATTCGGGGCGTCGAACTCATGATACATCCCGAAACACCTTACAATCAATCACTTGAAGCAATATTCAAATTAATTCATTGTTCAAAATGGATACCATATATTAAGTATAATCCCGGCAAAAAACGCGATAATATATACAAACTCTTTATTTCAGGTATTAGTCGAAGTGGGCGTAAAATTCCGTTTCTTCAAAAAGGAGATATTTTTCGTCTTATCAAAACAACTTCTCGAAAAAAGAGTGTTGCGATATATATCATCGGCACCTATTCCAATGAAGATGTGCCAGACCATAAAGCAACAAACCTACCATTACAAGTGTTATGCGAATTTTACCCAGATGGTAGTATATATGTAAAATTATTCGTGAAATATTCATTTACTACAACTGAAATCGAAGAAATAATTATTTCTACCGTAAACCCGGTCCTCCGGGTAATTAAAGAACATGTAGAGCAAGGTGGATTTCAAATGAACCTATTTACGCGGTTGCATCATCCGCAAATCGAACTGATTAATCTGGAACATTTTGCACAACTTCCAATTACACGTAACATAGAAATAAAACAGATGATTAAATGTATCTCAAGCGCATTCAATGAGGTTGAAGGAAGTTTGAAAAAGGGTATTGTTCTTAGGTATAAACGTGTAAGTAATTATAATGACATGTCTAGCCAGGATGCATTCATTATCGAAATGATGAATAAGCGTCAGAATGACCGAGATATAATAGATGGATTGAAAGATAATTATAGTTTAACGGAACAGGATGCGCGTGCAAAATTATCCGCATTTTTATCATCATTACAAACACAACAATTCTCACGATTTCGAGGCGGAAATATTCGCATAAAAAATAATCCTGGATTTTTAACGAAAATAACGAAGGGAGCATTCAATAACATTATTACAATAGAAATCACTAATATTAATAATATCATGTATCTTCCTTCGTTACATGCATATATCGACACTATTATTCGTATTTATCAAAATCCAAGTACCACTAAAATACCCCATGAAAAAATAGTGGAGCTGTGTTCAAACAAGGCATTCGCGCCACTTTCAGAAAAAAAGTCAACATTATTAGTCAAACCTTCGCCATTTTCACAGGTTGATGTTATGGAAGACGAACCACGTTTGCATGCATCGGCTTCTGGGTCTAATGCTGCTTCTGTTGTAAGTTTTGCATCAGACATACGACCGATGGCAATTGGAGATATCGTTCAAAGTGATAAGGAAGAACCAATTGACTTAATGGAAGAAATCGTACATGTTATAAAAAAACCAGAGGGTTCTGCTAGTGCAGGTGGTGTCGCTGCAAGCATGAAAGAACCAGTATTTGGTTTTGAAATGGAAAAGCAGAAAGAAGAAGAAATCGATTTATTTGATTTGCTGCAAGATGAAGATGATGACGATGATGGTGGTGGTGATAGTGCACCGAGTAGTGCACAAGAAGGAGGCGGTCGTAGCGGCGGCGGTGGTGGAGCTGCTGCAGTGGTCCATTCGGACCAAGATGAAAAGGAAGAAGATTTATCAGATATTACTGGAATGGAACTTGCCAATCCAAATCCTTTTTCAAAACGTATTCAAGAACGTGACCCGATTATACATTTAAACGAAGATATTGGTAAATTTAATGCATATTCGCGAAGTTGTCCATGGAATGTACGTCGCCAGCCGGTAATATTGACACATGATGAAAAGGCGCGTATTGACCGAGAACATCCTGGGTCATATTCACAAAGTATAACATATGGTTCTGACCCAAGCAAACAATATCATTATATATGTCCGCGTTATTGGAGTTTAAAACATAATACAAGTTTAACTGAAGAAGAAGTTAAGTCTGGAAAATATGGGTCAGTCATACCAAATGATGCGAAGAAAGTTCCAGCCGGTGCAACTATATTTGAATTTACTGATAAGAAGTACCATATAGATGAGAAAGGAAACTATAAGCAACATTATCCTGGATTTTTAAAGAAGGACGCTCATCCAAAAGGTTTATGTGTTCCGTGTTGTTTTTCACAATGGGATAAACCAGCTCAAACTGCAAGACGAGCGGAATGCGAAAGCAATAAATTTGAAAAAGTACGTATGCTAACGCCAAAACCGCCGATTCTGGCATCTGATGATGTTATGTCATCCGCCCAAAGTGACACCGATGTCAATACATCGGAACCTCTGTCATATTCTGTTTTAGGTGGCACAGAAGCCGAACCACGTGATACATCGAGTACTGCTCCTCGTGCCACTGGAGGTCTTATTGGATTATCTTCTCCAGAACCGGTGAAATTTAATGAAATAAAAGACGACCGCATTTTGAGTTCAGATAAATTCCCACTTGAAAATAATCGTATGGGGTATTTACCGGTTCAACTGCAAAAGTTTTTATTCACAGACAACCGTAATTGTCAAATAAGTATAATGAACGCATCAATAAAGAAAGATACGCCATGTTTTATACGACGTGGTGTTGAGACAAACGACCATCAATCATTCGTATCTGTTATAGCGTATTATTATAAGGATAGTCTAACCAAGGAAAAACCGACAGTGACAGTCGTAAATCCGGTGAAGATGACGGTAGACTCTCAACAACCTTCGCAAGCAGTCGCGGGTGGTGGCGTCGCGGGTGGTAGTGTTTCGTCACCAATAACGGCGTCTTTGGAACCCCTCCAAATCACCCCAGAAATGAAAGCGAATGACCTCGTAAAAATGGTAACAGATAATATACAGAAAAATTCAAGGACGTTATCTAAAAGGTCTGACAAACATTCGTTATCGGGTTCTCTCGCCCCAGCTTCTGCTGCATCTGCAGCGGCCGTTCCGATTACTCCAATAGCACAAGAACCTGCAGTTGGAGATTTATCAGACGATGAAAATGAGCTGATTATGACTCCCCGTAACCCATCAGCGGCTATGGCGGGAACTCCACGTGTGTTTGGTTTAAATGCATCTACGAGGGGGTTCTCTGCAAAGGATAAAGGGACTATTCCTACAATTCGAGAGATGCGTTCCATTATCATACAATCTCTCGACATTGATATGTTCATAACTTTACAGAATGGCACGTTAGTTGATTCATTTTATAATCCCAACAAGGAAGTTCTTGAGCCAGACATTGTTCGTAAGTATTCTGCATCTGCAATCTCTCGAACATTCCCAAAGCCAACCTTCATCAGGATATGTAATGCATATGAGAACTTCATTGCGTATCTTAGTGATGATACATCTCTTATCGATCATACTTATTTATGGGATATTATATCACGACCCAATGATAAATTATTTAAACAAGGTAATAATATTATTTTGCTTCATATTCCAGACGATGATATTACAAATAATGTGCAAGTAATATGTCCAACCAACGCATATTCCGGAGAGACATTTGATATTAATCGTCCAACTATTATTATAATGAAACGAGATGTTTATTATGAGCCAATTTTTATATTTACAAGTAGTTCTAATGGTAAAACGAGTTTTCGCTGTAGATTTTCAATGAAAAGTAAAACATTAATGCCTAAAATAAGACATATAATTGAGAGGATTAGGGACTTGTACTTTTCATATTGTAGGCTTCATGCAAGTCAGCCACGCGTGTTTAAATACAAAATGAATTTGCCAGCACAAGTCATTGCAAAAATAGTGAAAGATGCTGGGTTTAAAATCAACGCACAGGTCATAAATTTCAATGGCAAAGTTATTGGATTACAAATATCTCAAGCGATATCAAAGTTAGTTAAAATAGACACTAGCACAGTTGCAAGGAAATATTATGAACGAAAATTATGGAAGGGTGTAATACCAACTGCTGTTTCAGCGCCTTTCACGATGTCAAATATAAATAGCGAACCTTCTGCTCCTTTACCTCCTGGTGTTGCAGGTGGTATTGCGGCCCATACTGTTGATATTGCAGGTACTAGAATGGAAGATACTAAACGACCTCCGCCCATGGTAATGATGAATGAAGACAATCTTTGGAATATGAATTATCATCAAACTGTCGAGTTCTTGAGAGAAGTTGAACGTCATGTCAAGAAAACGACAAAAAAGCAACTGTATTGCCTTCCAAAGGCCAAAGTAGTCGAAGAAGGGGTCGTTGTTGGAGTTATTACAGAAACGAACCAATTTATTCAAGTGAATGTGGAAGAGGGCCTACAAATAAACCAGAATGATGGTTTGGAAACAATTACAGAAAGTAAGCACCTTATTGCAGATGAAATTGTTGCTACTACCCCGAAGAATGAAATGGCAGATAAAACGCGCGAGAGATATGTGCGAAATATTCGCCTTGAAACTAATTTTTATAATGTATTCAGAAATACAGCCCGGAATGTATTGAACCGACCGGAGAATAAGGCGGTGAAGGATGACATCGATAAAATAATTGGTTCTCCATTTGTATTATATACGAATAAACTATCGCAAATTATTGCACATATGAAAAGGATGCTCTCAAAACATATATCATTTATTCGATACAAAAAGGATACATTAAAAATGGTGGGAGAGATATCAGGTTGTATAACGAGTGATGATAACACATGCGGCAAAAAGAATTACTGTTTAAAAGAATATGGAGGATTGTGTAAATTGCTCCTTCCACAACGTAACCTAATGTTTCCAGATATTGATAATCAGATAGCATATTTTGGAAAATTAGCGGATGAGATGATACGTTATGAACGTGTGAAGCTATTTATGTTTGAACCGACAAAGTATTTATCGTTCCAAGATATAAAATACAATCTTCGAGAGAATGAAATCATATTATTGGAGTCATTCATTACACAAGAGTATTTTGAAAACATGGAACCGGCGGATGCTAATCCATATATCCGTCAAACCAATTTTTATACTGTTGCACCAAGTATCGCAGGAAGCCATCCTATTCAGCATTATGACCCGGTTTATCATCAAGAATATGTTGATAAATATCTTGAAATAGAAACAGGGACGAAGCGTAGTGATGCTGCGTCGAATGTAGAAAAAGACGTAGTAGGTAAGGTTGCGGCCGCAGCCGGTGGCGTCGGTTCGTCAATACCTGATGGCGAACCGGGACCAGGTGGAGCATCAAGTGCGGGTTCTTTTCATATTAATGAAATAAACCATGTTCTCGATTTCTGCCAGGAAGTATCAAAACGTAAAATAACAGTTGCATTACGAAATGTATTTTTTCCAAAACCAAACACATATGAAATCATGTTTTCTAATGAAAGCCGTGAATGTTCGTTTGACATTATATTGACAATATTGCGTATCATCGCACAGAATGCATCAAAATGTCCAAGTGGTCATGTATGTATTCGTAAAAGCAGTGGTTTTGCGACATTATCAGAACCGGGAATATGCGATAAATGTAGAACAACAATAGGGTATGACGAAAAAGATTTTGCATGTCGTCAGTGTAATTATTTCATGTGTGATAATTGTCGCGTACAACATGTAGATGAATTAGCGAATATGTCGATTATCAGAATAAAGGAAATTCTCGTAACGGAATATGCAAAATTGGGAGAATTGGGCTTAGACAAGAAACTTGCAATGATACTGAATGGATATGGAATGAAGCAATATGCAGATATAATAAATGAAGGTCGTGCAACACTTGCGCAGATTATTCAAAGTGAGAATTATTTTTTGACAAATATCGATTTATGGGTTCTTGCGTTATATTTTAAAATCCCGATAGTGTTTGTTTCACAAACATTATTAAGTGAAAATGGTAAGAAATATATGGTATTGTATGGAGACGAAATGACAGAAAGTTATTTTTTCATTCAAACATTTCAAATTACACAGGATGTGCCTTCTCGGTTTGGATTAATTGAAATAAAAGAAAATGGAATGTCGTTATTGAAAATTCCATTATCGTATGTTTCGCAAGAGCTACAAGAAAATATTCGAAGAGATGACGATACACGTATTTCTCTCGAAGATTACATTCGTAATTTCAAAATAGGAAACATTAAACACAAGAAGCGTGTATTTAGTATGATAAAAAACCCCGTCGGTGTAAATCCAGCAAGGGATGAAGTTGAAGTGAATGAACCTGAATAACAATATGAAAGTGTTGTTGAATAAACAAAAATAAAAATAAGATATATAGGAAATGAATTCTCAACAACTTCAATCTATGTATGTAACAGCAGATTTAGTTAATCATAATTTTAAGCCCATATCTTTGCAGCAGTTGAAGCAGCAGTTACCGCCAACACAGTCGCAAAATCAAGACCAGATAATTGTAAATGATATATTTGAGATACCAGACAATGATATTCCTGTTACATCAATTACAAATACTAATGTAATACCGCATCTGCGGCCACAACCGACGACAAACGTTGGTGTCATGAATGTTATTCCAAGTCTAACTCCAAGTAACGTGTCATCTCCAACTGGTGTAAATTTAATTCGCTCAATTAACCAGAATGCAATGAATGAGGTGATGAACCAGATTGTGAACGTAAATCAAAAACAAAAAACACCATCAATTACAACAAAACATACAGACGTATCTATACAATCACCATCACAAAATCAACAACAGCAGAACTTACCTGCACCACGTACAACATCACCTGTTTTATCAGCAGCTAAAAAATGTTCATCAAAACCAGTAATAAATAAAAATGCATTAAATAAAAAAGTGATTGTTGAAGAAGAGGATAAAGATAGTTCGGTTGATTATGATGATGATGACCCAGACATAAAGAAAATCAAGCTCTCTTTGTTTCATTTTGCAAAGGATATTACTTTCAACCTAATATTTGCAATACCATTTTTACAAAAAGCGCGCCTTCATGCAATGTTGAAAGACCCCACACTAGCAATAAACCAAATTGAACGTATTTTCGACGAATTCAAAGACCAAATGACGCAATTTGAATTAGAATCGATTAAAAAATATGTATGCGAAGATGGAATACGAGACCAACTAAATTATATACTGGAAAGCGGGTTTAATAAAATTTTATCAGACGGTATAATCGATATTAATGATGCACCACAATTTAATCAATTGGTATTTTATATTATCAAGTCATTTAATGAAATAAATCATGGTAAGGTCTATCGATTTTTTATTTCACGTGAACATGTAATGTTATTATTGCATTTTGTTCTGAAGTCAGTATTCACGCTTACATTAAAAGGCCAAGAAGAACAAATGGCGATTGGTTTACTGGATACAAGTTTTAAACTTGTTCAATTAGAAGTACTACCGATAATTTCGAAGCGTTGGTATCATAAATTTAGGATATGTAAATCTGCAAAACAGATCGAAGATATTATTGAATGAAAATATTTAGGAAAATCGAGGGTGTGCGTTTACTTTTCGCAAAAAGAACTTAAAGATATTTTCTTTGTATAGTATGTGAAGGGACGTTCTCCTCTTTCACATCCTATAGCCATAGGATTAATGAGCATTGTGATGCAACATTTACAGATTTCTACGTCATTTACAAATCAATTTTCGTCACAAAATTTTTGACTTGTTATCAAAATGATACCTTACCTGCTTATATGGTATATCATGATATACAAGGTCCGCTTTGTGATGATTATCTGCTTAATTTAATTTGATTTGTGGATTGTTGAAATCTGCAAAGGTTGTATCTTTTTGAAGAAGTGGCTTGTCGAGCTGGACATAAAACGCAGCAATGATGGTGTCGGCATAGCTGAACAGCACTCGATCATTCACTCGCTTACACGCTGCGTTTCACAAAAATACAGCAACGAGCGAGTCAAGATATGGACTGCCGTCTTGAAGCAACTGTTGTCGATACCATTTAACTTTTACCTGCTTTTCATAAACAGGTCGTCGTAGTTCATTCTAAGGACGTTAAATAATTTTACCGGCATGGCGCAGAGGCAAGCGCGCGGGGCTCATAACTCCGAGGTCACTCGATCGAAACGGGTTGCCGGTATTTTCCATCACATCGCATCGGTGCTTAGGCACTAGGGCAAACCCGAACCTCCTTAGCTCAGAGGCAGAGCGCGAGGCTCATAACTTCGAGGTTGGGCGGTTCAACCCCCCCACCAGGAGGTAATAACCCAAATTTATTTGGGTCTTTTTCACTTTACAGAAGTGAAACAGTCTGCGCGTAAGACACATTCATTTTAAACCACCTCCACGGCGGACGTTTATCGTCTGACACCTACCTTACTGGCGACACATCATCGTTGGTCCGAATGTCGGATGGTTATTCTTTATCATTAAAAGGACGGTGTGGGATCGATACCTACAGGTGGTAATTGTCAAGCTGGACGCTATAAACGAAGCAAACCCGAATAAGGGGCATTATTTTACCGGCGTGGCGCAGAGGCAGCGCGCAGGGCTCATAACCCTGAGGTCACTCGATCGAAACGAGTTGTCGGTATTTTCCATCACATCGCATCGGTGCTTAGGCACTAGGGCAAACCCGAACCTCCTTAGCTCAGAGGCAGAGCGCGAGGCTCATAACTTCGAGGTTGGGCGGTTCAACCCCCCCACCAGGAGGTA
>Ga0194129_10001478_pt1 | contig 38510 bp, 30 predicted proteins | sample TA2KigCa35mmetaG_FD_150862 | JGI IMG/M metagenome (GOLD analysis project Ga0194129, IMG submission 150862) | Freshwater microbial communities from Lake Tanganyika, Tanzania - TA2015038 Kigoma Deep Cast 35m | ecosystem: Environmental > Aquatic > Freshwater > Lake | place: Tanzania: Lake...
CGAGTAACCGAGGACCGTGAGGAGCGCCGCGACGGTCGACAACGTGACCTCGCGCTGCGCGACGATCATCGCGCCCAAAGCGATGAAGACGTCATGGAAGATCGACAGCACACCGCCCGGCGCGAACCGGAAGTCGAAGCGGAAGCCGATGTAGACCATGATGAAAATCATCGCGAGCGTCAGGCTCGTGATGGCCGCATCGCGCAGCTGCTTGCCGGCCTTGGGGCCAACCCACTCGATGCGCAGGGCTTTCTCCGGGACGGTGTCGGCACCGAGCTCCTGACGCAGCCCGTCCATGATCTGGTCACCCTTGCTTTTGAAGTAGAACTCGACCTTGTTGTCGCGAACGTTCTGGACGACCGGGTTCGCGCGCCCCGACTGGAGCTCGACGCCCTGGAGCGCGAGCCCGAGTTGCGCGAGCCGCCCCTGAGCGAGCTGGGTGACGATGCCTTCCTTCGGCTCGCAGACCTTGGAGGCGGACGCGTTCTCGCCCTTGGCGGCGCACACGGGCGCCTTGTAGCGAACGCTCACCTTTTCGCCGCCCGGGCTGAAGGTGACTTCGGTCGCGCGGAGCTCCTCGGGGCACGACGCTGGGTCGAGCTGAGAGTCCTCACCCTCGTGCTCGAGGCAGAGCGCCTTCTCGACCTTTCGCTGCTGCTCGACGGAGAAGGTGCTGACCTCCTTCACGCGCACGAGGAAGCGGTTCTTCAGCGCGCCACTCTCGACCTCGACGACCTCCGGGTCGTGAAAGCCGACCGAGCCCACGGTCGCGCGGACCTTCGACGCGTCTACGGGCTTCGTGAAGGCGACCTCGACCTCGGTACCACCGACGAAATCCGTCCCGAGCTTCGGGCCCGGGAAGAACATCGCGATGGCCGAGATGATGGTGAGGAGCGTCGAGAATCCGATGAAGTAGAAGCGCATCGACATGAAGTCGATGGTGCCATCGGCCTGGCGGAGGCCGCCGCCGGGGGTCTTGCTCTTGTCGTCCGTGTTTGCCATGGCCATCACCCCGCGCTCACCTTCGCGGCGCCGCGCGAGCGGTGCCACCAGTCAAACATGATTTTCGTCACGAATACGCCGGTGAAGAGGTTCGTGAGCAGGCCGACGATCAGCGTGACCGCGAAGCCCTTGATCGGACCGGACCCGTATTGCATGAGGATCAGGCCCGCGATGAACATGACGATGTGGCCGTCGAGGATCGCGCCGAACGCCTTGTCGTAGCCGATGGCGACCGCGGATCGCGCACTCTTGCCGAGCCTGACCTCCTCGTTGATGCGCTCGTTGATCAGCACGTTGGCATCGACGGAGGCGCCGATCGTGAGCGCGAGACCGCAGATGCCCGGTAGCGTCATCGAAGCGTTGAACATCGCGAGGATGGCAAGCTGGATGAAGAGGTTGAAGATGACGGCGAGGTTGGCGATGAAGCCAGCGCCTCGGTAGTTGATGAACATGAACGCGAGCACGAGCGCCGCGCCGAGGGCCGCGCCCGTGACGCCATCCTTGATCGCGTCGTCGCCGAGGAGCGCGCCGATGCGCTGCTCGTTGGAGAGCGCGATGGGCGCCGGGAGCGCACCGGAGCGGAGCACGAGCTCGAGCTTGGTCGCATCGTCGCGCTGCTGCTGGATGCTTCCCGAGCCCATGCTGATCCGGGCGACACCGCCGCCGATCGCCTCGTTGATCACGGGCGCGCTCTCGACCTTGTTGTCGAGGATGATGGCGAAGCGCTTCTTCACGTTTGCGCCGGTGATCTCCTCGAAGCGCTCGGCGCCATCCGAGCGGAGCGACATCTGAACGTACCACCCGCCGAGGCCCGACTCGCTGCGGTCGGGCTGAGCCTGCGCATCCGACACCATGTCGCCGGTGAGCTCGGCCTTGGCCTTGAGGAAATAGGTGCGCCAGCCGACCTCGGAGAACTGCTCGGTGTCCTCATCGACGTCGAACACCTTGTGGAAACCGACCTCGTGATCCTCGTCGAGCGGGAGCGTGCTGACCCAGGCGCGGAAGCGCTTGAGGCACTCCTCCATCGATTCGCCGTCGAGCCGCGAGATGCGTGCGTAGAAGATGGGCTTCGTGCGGGTGCCGCCGCTCTCGCTCTTGCCAACGGGCGCGTTCTCCTGCTCGAAGCGCAAGCCCTTGGGCAGGCCCTCGGTCTGGTTGACCATCGGCGCGAAGAAGTCGACCTCGTCGTCGAGCAGCTTGAACTCGAGGCGCGCGGTCTCGCTGATGATCTCGCGGATCCGGTCGAACTCCTTCTCCTGGTTGCCGGGGATCTCGACGATGACGTCCTCGTCACGGAGGCTCGGCGAGACCTCCTTCACGCCCATGCCGTCGATGCGGCGCGTGATGGTGTCCTTGGCCTGCTGCACCGCCTTGCTTCGAATGTCGCTGCCGATCTCGTTGCGGATGCGGAACGTGATCGTCTTGCGATCGGCCGAAGAGACGTAGGAGAGGTCGCGCTGGTAAACGGCGAGGAACGCCGGGTCGAGCACCTTCTGGGCGTCGGCGGCGTCTTCGAGGGTGAGGACGATCGTGTCCGCCTTGTCGCGCGGCTTCGCGAGCTTCGCCTTGTCGACGAGCTTCTTCATCTCGGCGACGGTCGGGCTCTCGGCGGTGCTGAAGCCGAACAGCTTCGTGAGCCCGCCGCGGAGGGAGTCGTACGCGCGGTCGCGCTTGTCGCGGATCGCCTCGTCGACCTGCACCGAGTAGACGAGCCGCAGGCCGCCGGCGAGGTCGAGACCTCGAACCATGCGGAACGGGATGTTCTGCAGCAAGAACTCGGTGAAGCCTCGGTTCCCCACCGCCGCCTCGGTGATGCGCTTCTCCCGAGCCTCGGGGGCGAGCCCCTTCAAGACCCCGGGGCAGCTCTCGGGGAGCGGCGCGTCGGGCTTGTTCTGCGAGCAGAGGATCTCGTCGTGGATCGTGGGGTAGAGCGCGAGGGCCGTTCCGAGCGCAACGTAGAGCGTGACGCCGAAGCGGTGCCGCCAGCCCGAGTTCATCACGTTGGACGCCGCGAACAGCGCCCACAGCGCCATGAGTCCCATGACCGCCAGGGGCCAGAAGACCTTGTAGTACGAGGCCGCAGCGGCGAAGCCGGCCGAGAGCGCGCTCCAGAGGAGCACGCCGCGCTTGGCTCGGTTCTGTGTCGCGGCGAGCGCGGAAATCAGCGCCAGCGCGCCGAAGGCGATTGCTAGAGTTCGGAAGACCACGTCACACGCTCACTTTTTCTTCTTTGCTTCCGTGGACGGCTTCTCGTCGTCCTTCGGCTTTTCCTTCTCGTCGCCGGGCTTGCCGCTCGACACGGTGTCTCCACCGTCGAGGCCCTCGATCGCGCCCTTCAGCATCGTCACGGTCACACCGGGCGCGACCTCGACGCGCGCGGTGCGGTCACCGAGCGCCGCGACGGTGCCGATCAGGCCCGAACGGGTCACGACACGATCGCCCTTTTTCAGCTGAGACTCGAGCTGGGCGCGCTTCTTCTTCTCGCCGCGCGACATGAAGAAAAACAGCGCCCCCATGATGAGGAGCGGCGCCATGACCATCAGGTTGCCGACGAGGCCGGTCTGCGGGTTCGCGGCCGGCGCCTGGGGCGCGACTTGACCTGTGCCCGCCGGGGCTGCGGCCGGCGGCGGGGAGGCGTTGCTGGTTTCGCGGCCAGGCGGTGGCCCCGACTGAAGCATCAAGACTTGCAAGGGTTTGCCCTTAATTCGAGCACGGGGCGGCGAGCCTTGCCCATCGTGGACGGCGCGCCGGGGGCGAGTGCATATGCCGGATTCGCCCGGCTAGCAAGTGAGGCGCCGCGCTACCGGGGGTTCGACGCGCGTGACCGGCGTACCGAGGCCGGGGCCGCCCACGAACAGACGGGGCACCTCACCGGGTCGTGCCCCCGCGCCGGGCAATGCTCGCGACCGAAAAAGATCATCTGCAAGTGGAGCCGCGACCACGCGGCCTCGGGAAAGACGCGCTTGAGGTCGCGCTCGGTGCGCTCGACGCTGCTGCCATCCGACAGCCGCCAGCGCGCGGCGAGCCGGTGAATGTGCGTATCGACCGGGAAGGCGGGGTGGCCGAAGGCTTGGGCCATCACGACGCCGGCGGTCTTGTGCCCGACGCCGGGCAGCGCCTCGAGCGCCTCGAAGGACTCCGGCACCTCACCCCGATGCCGCTCGACGAGCAGCTCCGCCATGCGGTGGAGGTTCCGCGCCTTCGTCGGGGCGAGCCCGCAGGTCCGGATCGCGGCGAGGATTCGTCGCGGCCCGAGCCCCGCCATCGCTTCGGCCGTCCGCGCTCGGGCGAAGAGCCCGGGTGTCACGAGGTTCACGCGCGCGTCGGTGGTCTGGGCGGAGAGCGCGACGGCCACGAGCAACGTGAACGGGTCGTCGTGATCGAGCGGCGGCCTGGGGGCGGGGTAGAGCTGGTCGAGGAGCGTGGCGATCCGCGAGGCCCGCTCGGCGCGGCGCGGCGGCCGTACCGAAGGCCCCGAGGCCTCCGTCGGTGGTGCGTTGCGCATGGGCTTGACTTACCGCGGCGAGGCTGTTAGTTCTCCGGGCCCATTCGGGGTGGGGCTGTCACCTCACCACCGTGTTCCTCGGGACAGGTCCTTCGGGACAGGTCCTTCGGGACAGGTCCTTCGGGACAGGTCCTTCGGGACAGGTCCTTCGGGACAGGTCCTTCGGGACAGGTCCTTCGGGACAGGTCCGTTGGGACACCCGGAAGGCAAGTCCTTCGGGGCAGGTTGAGGGCTTCTCTGACGAAGGTTCGCCTTTGAATCGAAGGTGTCCCCTTCGAAAGAAAGCCCGCGAGAAAACAGGCGCGTAGCTCAGTGGGAGAGCACTACCTTGACACGGTAGGGGTCGTTGGTTCAATCCCAATCGCGCCTACGAAGATGGAGGACTGCGGAAGCGGTCCTTCTTTTTTTGTTTGTTTTCGTCGGGGAAAACCTGCACTTGAAGGCGCATGAGCCGACTCTCCGCGCGCGAGCTTCTGGGCGATCGCCTCGACAAGGACAAGCAGATCATCGGCGTGAAGGTCGCCGGCAAGGTGTTCGACCTGCACACGGCGATCGACGTGCCCGAGGGCCTCGAGGTGACCGCGGTGCGCTCCGACGACCCCGATGGGTTACGCATCCTCCGCCACTCGACCGCTCACGTCATGGCGGACGCTGTCCAACGCTTGTTTCCGGGGACGAAGGTGACCATCGGCCCGGCGACGGCGGGGGGCTTCTACTACGACTTCGACAAGCCCTCCGGGCCCTTCAGCGACGAGGATCTCGCGACGATCGAGGCCGAGATGGCGATGATCGTCGAGGGCAACCACCCCTTCTCGCGTGAGCTCACGACCCGCGATGCCGCACACGCGCTCTTCGCGAAGATGAACGAATCCTACAAGCGGGAGCTGATCGACGCGATCCCCGCGGGCGAGGAAATCTCGCTCTATCGCCACGGCGCGCCGGACAGTCACTGGGTCGATCTGTGCGAGGGGCCCCATGTTCCTCACACGGGCTTTCTCAAAGCGCACAAGCTCGTGAGCGTCGCGGGAGCCTACTGGCGCGGTGACGAGCGAAACCCGATGCTCCAGCGCGTCTACGGCACCGCGTTCGCCACGCCGGCCGATCTCCGGAAGCACCTGCAGCAGCTCGAGGAGGCAAAGAAGCGCGACCATCGCAAGCTCGGCAAGGAGCTCGAGCTCTTCATGTTCCACGAGTACGCACCGGCGATGCCGTTCCTCCTGCCCAAGGGCGCGCACGTCTACAACGGGCTCATCGACTACATCCGGGGCGCGTACCGAGGCGAGGGCTACCAGGAGGTCGTCACGCCCCAGATCTTCGACAAGCGGCTCTTCGAGACGAGCGGCCACTGGGCGAACTACACCGAGAACATGTTCTTCGCGACGAGCGAGGACAGGCTCGCGGAGCTCTTCGCCGATCCGGCGCTCGGCGGGACGATCGACCAGATCCAGGCTGCGCGCCGAGCCGGTGACGAAGCGCGACTGCAGGAGCTCTTGAAGGGGCTCGTCGACATCGCGGTCAAGCCCATGAACTGCCCGTCGCACTGCCTCATCTACCGGCAGCGTCGGCGCAGCTACCGCGAGCTTCCCTGGCGCGTCGCTGATTTTTGCAGGCTCCACCGCTACGAGCGCGGCGGTGTCGTCCACGGCCTCGCGCGGGTGCGGAGCTTTGCGCAGGACGACGCGCACATCTTCTGCCAGCCCGAGCAGATGGAGTCCGAGATCTCGAGCTTCATCCGGTTCTTCTATGGGGTCTACGCGGCGCTTGGCTTCACCAAGATCGCGATCAAGCTCGCGACGCGCCCCGACAAACGCATCGGCACCGACGAGCAGTGGGACATGGCAGAAGGCGCGCTCGAGCAGGCGCTCGCGAAGGTCGGGCTGCCGTTCGAGGTCGCGCCGAAGGAAGGCGCCTTCTACGGCCCGAAGTACGAGTTCCACGTGGAGGATGCGATCGGGCGAAGCTGGCAGCTCGGGACACTCCAGGTCGATTATGCCCTGCCCGATCGCTTCGAGCTCGAGTACACCGGCTCCGACGGCGCGGCCCATCGCCCAGTGATGCTGCATCGCGCGATCTACGGTTCGCTCGAGCGCTTCTTGTCGATCTACATCGAACACACCGGCGGAAGCTTCCCGGCCTGGCTCGCTCCCGAGCAAGCACGCGTCGTCACGGTGAGCGAGCGGCAGAATGACTACGGTGCCGAGGCGCTCGCGTACCTGCGGTCGCGCGGCTTGCGCGTCGAAGCGGATCTCGGCCCAGACAAACTGGGAGCGAAGATTCGCGAAGGACGGCTCGCACGCGTCCCCTACATCCTCGTCGTCGGCGACAAGGAGGTGGAAAATCGGACCCTTTCGCCACGCTCGCGGGATCTCGACCGCAACCTCGATCCCATCGCCCTCGAGGCGTTCGCGGACCAACTGGCGAAGGAATCGACCCCACCGCCGTTCGCTTGAACGCAGACCCCCGCGATTTTACGAGCGAACCGAGACCGAATGGCCTTAAGATTCGCGCCGATCGTCGACGGACAGGTCGGCGTCGCATCGAGCACCCCGCACGCGGTGTGACTCGCACCACATCTACCGCACGAGGAGACACCGAAGCACGTTATGTCGTTTGGACGATTCGATCCCCGCAAGGCACGACGAGAACCCGCGCACCGCGTGGGTCACCGCATCCGCGTACCGGAGGTGCGCGTCGTGGACGCCAACGGCGAGATGCTCGGTGTGTTGTCGACCTCGGAGGCGATCAAGCGCGCCCGCGATCAAGGGATGGATCTCGTCGAGATCAACCCGAAGGCGGTGCCCCCGGTCTGCAAGATCCTCGACTACGGCAAGTTCAAGTACGAGGAAAAGAAGAAGAAGCGCGACACCAAGCGCAAGCAGAGCGTCGTCGAGATCAAGGAGGTCAAGCTCCGACCGAAGACGGACGACCACGACCTCGACTTCAAGATGCGCGCAGCTCGCCGCTTCATCGAGGGCGGCAACAAGGTCAAGTTCACCGTCCGATTCCGCGGACGCGAGATCACGCATCCCGAGAAGGCACGCGAGCAGCTCGACTGGATCTGCAACCAGTGCCTCGACATCGCGTTGATCGAGACGCGACCCATGATGGAAGCGCGCACGATGTCGATGATCATCGCGCCGAAGCCTGGCGTCCTGCAGAAGCTCGCGGAGACACGCGCGCAACAGGAGAAGGATCGCAAGGCTGCTGAGGAGGCGCGTCGCGCCGCGAAGGCCGCCGGCCATCCGTTGCCCGACGAGGACGAGGACGAGGATCTCGACGACGAGCTCGAGGACGAGCTCGATGACCTGGACGACGACGACGACGACGAGGAGTGAGGCTTGGACGGCGGCCGACGTCGCACCGTGGTGACCGCGGCCGCCGGTCTCATTCCCGTCGCGATTGCCGCGGCAGGCGCCAGGTGGCTCACGCATCGGGCGGCGACGGCGATCGCGCGTGGTGTGGTCGCGGTCGGCGACGAATTCGCGGAGCGGACGCGCGTCGTCGCGGCGCAGCCTCTGCCCCGAAGCCCCGAGGCACGGGCGATCGAGGCGCTCGACGGCCGACCCGCGAGCGGCCCTCGCGTCGAGCCTGCCTCGGCGATGCCGCGCTCGACGGCCCCCACGGCCTCCCCCTCGCCCTCCTGCGACGACCCCACCGAAGCGTGCGGATTCCCGAAACCCGTCGGGGTGTTCGTGAGCCGAGCCCGCGTCCTCGCCGCAGCGCAGGCTGGCATCCGCCCCTCAGGGACACCGGTCCCAGCGACGGGGTGGCGACCGGCGGGCGTCGCGCTGCATGGCGTGAGCGGCCTCGGTGTCGGGCTCCGCGAAGGTGACGTCCTCATCGCGCCGTCCGAGGGAGCCGTCGTGGGGCAAGTGATCGCCGCGCTGCGACGGCGGGCTCCCGCGATGTCGGGGGTCGCGTGGCGAGGGCGGCAGCGCATTCACATCACCGTCGAGCTGCCCGACCTCGCGAAAGTCGACACCCCGAGCGACGAGCGGCAGACTCCCCAGCCATGAGCGAGTCGCTGGAGCGTGCCTGCGAGCGATTCCTCGGCGACCTGGCGGGCGAGCGGAGGGCTTCGCGCCACACCGTGGCGGCATACGGTCGCGACCTCGCGCAGCTCCGCGCCTTCCTCGAGTCCACCCTCGGGCATCAGCCGACGATCGGCGAGGTCACCTTGCCACTGCTCCGACGGTGGCTCGCCGAGCTCTCGCGGCACGGCGGACGAGAGGGCAGCGCTTCGAGCGCCACGCTCGGGCGCAAGGTCGCCGCGACGCGCGCGCTCTTCCGACACCTCCAGCGCCGGCGCGTCCTCTCCGAGAACCCGGCGGCCCAGCTCAAGGCCCCGAAGCTACGTCGCCCGATGCCGGTCTTCCTCGACGCCGAGACGATGGGCGAGGTGATCGAGTCGACCGGCGACGAGGGCATCGAGTCGCTGCGCGACCGGGCGATCCTCGAGACCCTGTACGCGGGCGGATTGCGGGTCTCGGAGCTCGCCGGGCTCGACCTCGGGCGCCTCGAGCTCGATGGCGATCTCGGCTCCGCGCGCGTCATCGGCAAGGGCAACAAGGAGCGCATCGTGCCGCTCGGCTCCAAGGCCGTGAATGCGCTGCGAGCCTACCTTGACCGCCGTCAAGAGCTTGGCGACGGCCCGCCCGGCGAGGAACAAGCGGTCTTCCTGTCGGCTCGCGGCAACCGACTCGGCGTGCGAAGGATCCAGGAAATGGTCAAGCGACAGGGCATGCTCGCCGCCGGACGGTCCGACCTGCACCCGCACGCGCTACGCCACAGCTGCGCGACCCACCTGCTCGACGGTGGCGCCGATCTGCGAAGCATCCAGGAGCTGCTCGGCCACTCGACCCTCTCGGTGACCCAGCGGTACACCCACACCTCGATCGATGGCCTCATCGCGGTGTACGACCGCGCTCACCCGCTCGCGCGGCGCGGCGCGACCGGGGGAGACTCCGCGTGACTCCGTCGCGACGGCCGGGAAAGTCCCCCGATAAAAGCGCGGGTGCTGCCGCAAACTCGTTGAGTTCCGTCAAGTCACAGCGCTCCTTCGCGCAGCGCTGGCGCCGGACCGAGGAGCTCCGTCGCCGGCTCTCGTCGAGCATCGCGGTCGCCGCGCTGGCCTCGGTCGGGCTCGCCCTCCAGGACCTCCGGTGGCTCCGCGCCGCCGGCAGCGACGCGGCGTGGGGCAGCGGCATCGCGACACTGACAGGACTCCTCGTGCCGCTGGCCATCCTGCTCGGGATGACACTCGGCCTCGGCAGCTGGCTCGTCCACCCGCGCGTCGCGCCGAGCATTCCGCGGCTCGTCGCGCAGCTCCGCTCGCTCGGCTCGGGGCGTCAGGCCGACGTGGCGGCGTTCGTTCCGCTCGCGGTCCTCGGCCTGTTCGTCTGGGCAACCCTCATCGGTCAGATCGCTCGAGGCACCCTCGGACTCGGCGTTCCGTCGGCCCTCGCGGGCAGCGCGACCGCGCTCGCCGCCCTCCTCTCCCTCGGCCTCATCGCGCTCCTCGTCCTCGCGGCGGTCCCGAGCGTCCGCCGCCGGCTCGCCCTCGGTAGCGTCCACGCGCGCTGGCTCGTCGATCCGGCGTGGACGCTCGTGCTCGCGCTGCTCGTCGTCGCGGGCGCGGTCGCCTTCGGCATCGCTCGCGGAACGGTCTCGGGAGAGGGAGGAGTCCTCGGCATCTACGGCGTGCTGAAGCGGCCCGAGCTCGACCTTCGCATGCCGGGCGCGTGGGCCGCGTTCGCCCTCGCGGTCTACCTCGGCCCCTCGCTCGTCGGCGTCGCGTCCACCCGCGTCGCCCTCGTCGTCGGGTTGCTTCCGCTGGCGCTCACGCTCCGCGCGTCGCGCGACCTCGACCGCGACCTCGACCTCGCCCGGGCGATCGAGAGGAGCGCGCCCGTGGCCAAGCTGCCGCTCGCGCTCGCGCGACGCCTGAGCGACCGCGACAAGGATGGGGCGAGCGCGCACTTCGGCGGCGGCGATTGCAACGACCGCGATCCCGCAGTCGGCCCCGGCGCGGAGGACATCCCCGACAACGGGCGAGACGAGGACTGTTCGGGCAGCGACCTCACCCTTGAAGGGCTCGCGGTGCCGGCGGTCGTGGCCGTGGCGCCGTCGGCGCGGGACCGCCTCCCGAAGAATGGCAACCTGGTGCTCGTCACCATCGACACCCTGCGCGCCGATCTTGGATTTGCGGGCTACGGACGCCCCGTCTCCACGAACCTCGACGCCCTCGCTGCGCGGAGCGCGGTGTTCGAGCGGGCCTATTCGCTCGCCTCGTACACGGGCAAGAGCATCGGCCCGACCTTGATCGGCAAGTACGGCAGCGAGACGCATCGGAACTGGGGCCACTTCAACAAGTTCTCCGACGACGACACGTTCATCGCGCAGCGCCTGAAGGCGAATGGCATGAGGACCATCTCGGTCCACGCGCATCGCTACTTCGGAAGCTTCGGCGGACTCGATCGCGGCTTCGACGTCGTGAACCTCTCGACGGCGCCGCCCGAAGCCGCAAGCTGGGCGACCGACCAATCGGAGACGAGCTCGCGCCTGACCGACGCGGCGATCGCCGAGCTGGACGGAGTCGCCGACGACGCTCGGTTCTTCCTGTGGGTTCACTACCTCGATCCGCACGCTGATTACCTCACGCACGCCGACACGGCCTCGTTCGGTCGGTCGCCGCGTGACCAGTACGACCACGAGATCGCCCACACCGATCGCCACATCGGCCGACTCCTCGACCATCTCGGGAAAAAGCCGTGGGCGAACCGCACGAGCATCCTCGTCACGAGCGATCACGGCGAGGCCTTCGGTGAGCACGGCATGATGCGGCACGGGTTCGAGCTCTGGGAGCCGCTCGTCCGCGTTCCGCTGATCGTCCACGTGCCCGGGCTCGAGCCGACCCGCGTGAAGGAGCGACGGAGCCTCGTCGACCTCGTCCCGACGATGCTCGACCTGGTCGACGCGCACCCCGTCCCGCACCGCGAGGAGGCGCCTGCCGGATCCTCCGACTTCGTCTCGGGCACCTCGCTCCTTGCCGATGTCCTCGGGACGCCCGCCCCGCCGCGCGACGTCGTGATCGACATGCCGGGCGGCCCCTACAACGAGGCTCGGCGTGCGCTGATTCACGGCGACTTGAAGCTCATCGTCTCGCGCGACGCGAGCAAGGAGCTCTACGACCTCGCCCGGGATCCGACCGAAGCCCACGACGTATGGCCGACGCGCCGCCGCGAGATCGAAGCCGTGCACGCCGTGATGCGGTCGCGCCTTCGACTGATCGAAGTCAAGCCGCGTTGAGGCGAGGGTGGCTCGCCGGGCGCGGGGAGCGCGTCACTTTGCGTCGGCGTACCGCTTCACGGTGGCGATGAAGCTTGGGTTCTCTAGGTAGTCGAACAAGATCCGGCCGATGGTGATCTGCTGCTTGTCCTTGATCCGGAACGGCTGGAGCGGCTCGATCAGGACGCCGTCGACCTTGGTGCCGTTCAGCGAGCCGAGGTCGGTGATCGACATCCCCGCCGCGTCGAAGCTGAAGGTCGCGTGCTGCGTCGACACCGTGTACTCGGGCAACACGAGGTCACTGTCGGCGGACTGGCCGACGGCGATCGCGCCACCGCGTTGAGCCCCTTCGGCCTTGCGAACACGCCACACGCGCTCGACGATGGCACCCGCCTCGAGGACGTCGTCCTCGGGGACCGCGCCGAGCGTGCGCCGCTTCCAAGTGAACGGTCGGTCCGCGACGCGGGCCACCAAGCCCACGCCGACAAGCACCGCGCCTCGGTACTTGACCTGAAACGCCGTGGGACCGAGGCTCGTGTACTCGGCGGCATATTCGTTCAGGTACTGTGCGTCGCGGGCCATGGCCGAAAGCGCGGAGACTATGGCCCGGTGTGGGAGAGATTCCAAGGTTCTCGTAGGTTCATCGTGTTCGATCGCAAATTGGCCCTGATTTGCCTGGTGTTGCACACCACCGCGTGCGCCCGCCGACCCCGCGAGGCGCTCGAGAGCGCGCTCGGCGGCTCCGCGGACGGGCGAGGAGCAGCTACCTCGGTCGCGAGCTCGCCCCCTGCTGGCCCTGCAGCCCGACCCGTCACCCCACCGCCTCGCCCTCGCTCGTTCCGGGAAGCGAAGGACCGCCTGCGCGACCTCTACCAGGCGCGGAGCGCGACGACCCTCTACTCGAGCTGTCCTCTCACGAACCTCGAGATCGACTGGGCGCGCTGCTGCGTGCGCGAGGCGGAGGCGCGCCGTCCGAAAGTCGAATGGGAGCACGTGGTCCCGGCGAGCACATTCGGAGGCTCGCTGCCCGAGTGGCGCGACGGCCACCCTCGCTGCCAAAAGAAGGGCCGACCTTTCCGGGGGCGCAAGTGTGCACGCCGAACCTCGAAGCTCTTCGAGGCGATGGAGGGCGACATGCACAACCTCTTCCCCGAGATCGGCGACGTCAACGGCGCCCGCGGGGACACCCCCATGGGCGTCCTCGACGGACCGGCCTCGCGCCACCCCGAGCTCGCGAGCTGCGGGCTGCGCTTCGGCACCTCGGTGGTCGAGCCGCGCGACGCGGTGCACGGCGATGTCGCTCGCGCGTACCTCTACATGAGCGGGGCCTACCCCGACGCCGTCCGACTCGACGAGACGACGCGCACCACCTTCGAGCGCTGGCACGCCGCCGATCCGCCCGATGAGCTCGAGCAAATCCGAAATCGCATGATCCGCGCAGAACAAGGGAACGGCAATCCATGGATCGAGTGACGCGCCTGGCCCTCGGCACGCTGGCCACCCTGGCCGCGGGGTGCAGCGATGCGACCGAGCGGCGCGTCATCACCGCGGAGCTGCGCGCGGGGGACTACCGGCTGATCGTCGACGATCGCCCAGGCATTCGCCTTCAGCGTGTCGACGACGAGCTCGTGCGCTTCGACCCGGACGGCATCAGGCTCGGCCTCGCCGGCCCCGTCGATGACCGCACGAACTACGATCCGTACCGACTCTTCGTGCCGAGCGGCCTCTACCTGCCGCCCGTCGAGCCGCGCTTCGTGGCCCCGATCTCGGCGACATTCGAGCCGTCGGAGGAGGGCGAGTTGCGCCTCGCGCTCCGGTTCGAGGGCGGGCTCGCGGCCGACCTCACGGCGAGCGTGCGCGGCGAGGGACGGTTCGCGCTGCAGCTCACCCCGACGAGCGGCGTCACCGACGTCGCCTACCTCGATCTGCGGGCACACGGCCACGAAACCGAGGAATTTTATGGCCTCGGCGAGCTCTCCGACGACGTGAACCAGCGCGGCAAGATCCGCGCGATGCAGATCGAGGTCGAGACGACGAACGAGTCCGGTTACAACGACGGCCACGCGCCGATCCCGCTCCTCGTCGGGACGCGAGGCTGGGGCCTCTTCATCGCCACGCGGTTCCCGACGGCCTTCGCGGTCGCGACGGAGTCGGACGATCTCATCGAGGCGACGGTCGGGACGGGCCCGCGCTCGACCGACGGCCTGACCTTCCACCTGTTCGGCGCGCAGCACCCACTCGATGTTCCGGCGCGCTACTACGCGACGACCGGAGCGCCGCGCTTGCCCGCGCGATGGGCGCTCGGCCCCTGGGTCTGGCGTGACGAGAACGACGACCAAGCACAGGTCGAGCGCGATCTCGACACGCTACGCGACCTCGATCTCGCGACGACGGGCTACTGGATCGATCGGCCCTACGCGACCGGCGTCAACACCTTCGACTTCGAGGCCAAGCGCTTCCCCGACGCCCCCTCGATGCTCGCCAAGGCGCGCGCGCTGGGCATGCCAACCGCCTTGTGGCACGTCCCCTACCTCGACGAGAACGATCCGAGCACCGCGCCGCTGCTGGCGGAGGCGAAGACCCACGGGTACTACCCGACGGAGCACGGTGCGGCGCTGAACAAGTGGGGCACGCTCCTCGACCTCACCCACCCCGGCGCCGTCGAATTCTGGCAGAAAAAGCTGCAAAATTACGTCGATCTCGGGATCGTTGGGTTCAAGCTCGATTACGCCGAAGACATCGTGATCGGCCCGACCGCCAACCGCGTGAAGTGGACCTTCGCCGATGGCTCGGACGAGCGCACCCAGCACTCCGAGTACCAGCTCCTCTACCACCGCACCTACGCGGACCTCCTGCCCGAGGCTGGTGGGTTCCTCCTCGCACGCACCGCTCGCTGGGGCGATCACGTGAACGGGACGGTGCTCTGGCCGGGCGATCTCGACGCCACCTTCGCGCGGCGCGGCGAGGCCATGAAGGACGGTGACGAGAGCTACCTCGCGACGGGCGGCTTCCCTGCGTCGATCGTGTGCGGCCTCACGCTCGCGGCGTCGGGCCACGCCTTCTACGGGGCGGACACCGGCGGTTACCGCCACGCCCCGCCCGACAACGAACTCTTCTCCCGCTGGTTCGAGCAGACCGCGCTCTCCGTCGTCATGCAGGTGGGCACCAACACGAACGACGTCGCGTGGGAGCCGACCGAGAAGAATGGCTTCGACGCCGCCCTGCTCGCTCGCTACCGCACCTACGCTCGGCTTCACCTGCGGCTCTTTCCTTACCTGTGGAGCCACGCGGCAAAGCTCCCCTCGGGCGGCAGACCGATCGCGCGCGCGCTCGGCCTCGCCTACCCCGAGCTCGGGGTGCACCCGAACGACGTCTACCTCCTCGGCGACGACCTGCTGGTTGCGCCGGTCGTGACGCGTGGAGCCGTCGCGAGAGAGGTCGTGTTTCCGCCCGGCCGATGGGTGCACTGGTTCACCGGCGACGTGGTCGATGGCGACGCGCTCGGGGGCAAGCCCCGCACGATCGACGCACCGATCGGGCGACTGCCGCTGTTCCTTCGCTCGGGCGGGCTCGTACCGATGCTGCGACCGACCATCGACACGCTCGCGCCGACGACCGAGCCGGCCCGCGTCGACAGCTACGCGACGAAGACCGGGCTCCTCTACGTGCGCGGCGTCGCGGCCACGACCGGCACCTTCGACCTGTTCGACGGATGCCAGGTTCGCAGCCTCACGTACGAGGGTGAAACGACGCTGACCTTCGACGCCGGCACCGAGCTCGACGAGGGTGCGGTGTTCGAGTTGCTCGACGCCGATGCGCCCGAGAGCATCGATGGCGGAGCCTCGCGAGCGAGCGCGGAGGAGGTCGCATCCCTCGGTGGGTACCACCACGATGCCTCGCGCCGGGTGCTATGGATCGCTGTAAAACCCGGCATTCCCGTGATCGTGAGGTGGCCATGACGCTCGTGTCGGCGTGCCTCATCGTCAAGAACGAGGAGCGCTTCCTGCCCGGGTGCCTCGCTTCGCTCGAGGGCGTCGCGGATGAGCTCGTGGTCGTCGACACCGGCTCCACCGACCGCACCGTGTCGATCGCCGAGGCGCACGGCGCGCGCGTGCTCCACCATCCTTGGGCGGGAGACTTCGCGGCGGCGCGCAACGTCGGGCTCGACCACGCCCGAGGCCGCTTCATCCTCTACGTCGACGCCGACGAGGAGGTGATGGCCGACGATCGCGCCGCGCTGCGAAAGACCCTCGAGAGCGACGACCACGACGCCATCCTCATGCGGGTCGTGAGCCCGCTGCACGGCAGCGACAAGACCAGCGTCGACATCTACCCGCGCGCGTTTCGCAGCTACCCGGACGTCCGCTTCCAGTACCGGATCCACGAGCAGATCTGGCCCTCGCTGTCACGGCACGCGCCGCGGGTGTTCGACAGCCCGCTGCGCATCCTCCACCACGGCTACGCGCAGTCGCCCACGATCCTGGACGAGAAGCGACGGCGCAACCTCGCGACGGCGCTCGCGGTGCTCGAGGAGGAACCCGACAGCGGCTTCTACCTCTACCAGGCGGGGTTCGCATGCCTCACCCTGGGTCGCCGCACCGAAGCCATCGGCTGGCTGGAGCGGGCGCTGCAGCACACGCCCTCGGACGTCCCGCGTGTCCCCATCCTCAACGCACTCGCTCAGGTTCACTACGACGCGCGCGACGTCGAGCGCGCCTTGCCGCTGGTCGACGAATCGGTCGCGCTCTGCGCCGAGCAGTTCCACGCCTTCGGCTTGCTCGCCGACATCCACTTTCACCGCAAGGATCACGCGGCGGCGATCGCGCCGCTCGAGCGCTGCCTCGCCGTCGGACGCAGCGCGATCCCCTCCGACGTCTCGCCGGCGCGCCCGGTGCTGCAGCTGAAACTCGGGCTCTGCCTGCTCGTCACCCGCCGCGCCGAGGAGGCCGCCCGCACCCTCGAGGCGGCGCTCACGGGTGGCCTCGCCGACGACCAGCGCGCGACCGCGACACGCTACCTCGAGCTCGCGCTCCGGATGCGTGCCACCGCGCCCAATACGCCGTAACATCTGCGCCGTGCGCGTCGCGCTCCTCTATCCGCCGCCCTGGAAGATCCCCGCGAAGGGCGAGGCCCCCGACCCGCTGGAGGGGCCGCCCGACGACTACCGTGAGGGCGATCTCGACGGTGATTTCCATCAAATCCCGTACGGCCTCTTGAGCCTCGCGGCCCAAGCGATACGCGCGGGTCACCAGGTGAAGGTCTTGAACCTGTCCGCGTTCGCTTGGAGCGACGTGGACCAGGTCGTCGCCGCGCTCGACGCGGAGGTCTTCGGGATGTCGTGCTGGACCGCAAACCGACGCGGCGTCGGCTACGTCGCCGAGGCGATCCGACGCCATCACCCGCGCGCCCACGTCGTCGTCGGCGGCCCGCACGCGAGCCCGCTCCCGGTCGACATGCTCCGGCATCACGGGGCCATCGACACCGTCACCGTCAGCGAGAGCGAGCTCACCTTCCTCGAGCTCGTCGACCGCCTCGCTGCAAGCCGTGACCTGGTCGGCCTCGCCGGCGCGGTGTACCGACGCGGCGGCTCACGCGCCGAGGAGGCGATCGAGGAAGGGCCGCACCGCGCCAACCTCGAGAACCTCGACGTGCTCGTCGCGCCGCAGAGGTACTTCGACACGCACATCCTGATGACGTCGCGCGGCTGCCCGTGGGCCTGCACGTTCTGCGGGGCGGAATCGCAGTGGGGACGGGGCTTCCGCGGCCACTCGATCCCGTACGTCCTCGACGCGATCGAGGAAGCGCTCGCCCGCCTGCCCGTGAAGATGATTTTGATCAAGGACGACACCTTCACGACGAACCGCAAGCGGGTGCTCGAGCTGTGCCGCGGCATTCGAGAGCGGAAGCTCTCCTTCCTGTGGAGCTGCGACACCCGCGTCGATCTGCTCACCGACGAGCTCTTGCACGAGATGCGCCTCGCCGGCTGCCAGCGGCTGAGCCTGGGCGTCGAGTCCGGGTCGCAGTCGATCATCCGCAACGTCGACAAGAAGATCACCGTCGAGGAGATCCTCGAGTCGACGCGGCTCGCGAAGAAATACGGCATTCGCGTGCGCTACTTCATGATGCTCGGCAACCGCGGCGAGACCCTCGAGACCTTCCGCGAGACGCTCGATTTCCTCGAGGAAGCGCGGCCGCACGAGTACATCTTCTCCTGCCTCTCGATCTACCCCGGCACGCACGACTTCAACGATGCGGAGCGCGCAGGGTGGCTCGAGCGTCGCTCGTACTTCACGGAGCGGTTCCAGGAGCTCAAGGTGCCATTCGATGCGGACGAGGCCTGCACCCGCCTGATGAACGACTGGTTCCGCGAGCACAGCGGCTTGCAGCGCGTTCACGAGCCGACCGTTCCCGAGCTGCGCGAGGTCGCGGCGCGCCTCCACGATCACCCACCCGCGCTCGTCGATCTGGCCGCCGCGCTTTACCACGCGGGCGAGCTCGGCGAGGCCGAGGCGCTCCTGCGACGGGTGCTCGAGACGGACTACCCGACCCCGGGCCTCGCGCTCAACTACCTCGCCTGCATCGCGGTCGCACACGGCGACTACGACACGATGATGGCCCTCTACACCGAGGCGGCGCGACGCGACCCGCAGCACGCGGTCCTCATCCGCAACGTCCAGACCGCGCGCACCTGGTTTCGGGAGCGCGGCCACGCACGGGGCGTCCCGCTCCAGCTCGTCGCGAGCCATGACTTTCAGCTGCTCGAGCGGACGCAGCAGCCGACCCTGCCCGGACCGCTTCCCCCAAACTTCGCAGACTGGGAGGCGCCGGCACCGCGACCGAACGAGGAGGGCGGCACGGAGGTCGCCCGGGTCGGGAGCACGAAGGCGATGGAGGACCGAAGAAGACTCCGCGTCGTGTAGCGCGCCTTGCGGGGTATGGGTTCAGCTGGCATTATAGGAGATTATGACGCGCATCAGCACGACACTCATCGCGGGGGCGACGCTGGTTCTGGGCGTGTGGGGAGCCGCGAGCTGCGGCACCGACAAGAACATGATCTGCACCCCCGGCGAGAAAGCCGCGTGCACCTGCCCCGACGGCACCCCGAGCCAGAAGACCTGCCTCGAGGACGGCAGCGACTGGGGGCCGTGCGAGTGCGGGGGTGAGTCCGGCAGCGGCGGTGCGGGCGGCGGCATGGGCTCCGGTGGCTCCGGGATGGGCGGCGGAGGGGGCGGCTCTCCGACGTCGACGGCGAGCGGTGCGCCGACGTCGAGCGGCTCCTCGGGCACCTCGATGATGGCGACGAGCTCGTCGACCGGCGGTCCTCTGCCAGGCTGCCAGGAGGACAACTGCGTCTCGTGCCGCAACTCGGAGTGCGCGAAGCTCCTGTGCACGGCGGAGATCATCGCCTGCGACGACAACCCGGACTGCGTCGGGCTGACGCAGTGCCTCGCCAAGTGTGGGGGCGATCTCGAGTGCCCCGACGTTTGCTTCGCGACCCACAAGGCCGGGCTCGGCGACTACAGCGCGAAGAGCACCTGCCTCTTCTGCCATCCCGATGGTTGCCGCGCGCTCTGCGACGTCAACATGACGTGCAAGTGATCGAGGCCCCCCCGATGCACGGTGGCACCGTGACGCGACGAGCGCGGGAGCTCGAGCGTCGCGCGAGGTGGCTGATGGTGCCGCTCGCTGGGGCTCTAGCGGCGTGCAGCGGCGAGCCGACGAAGCCGAAGCCGCCGCTCCCTCCCGAGGACGGCGTGACGATGACCGGCGAGTGCAACACCGTGTTCGGTGTGCCGGCCGACCAGAACGGCGTGCACGTCGAGGACTGCAGCCCGATCACCTACGGGACGAACCCTCCCTCGGCCGGCAACCATTACGCGGCGTGGGCGGCCTTCCAGGAATATGCCTCACCCATCCCCGAGGGCTACTGGGTCCACTCGCTCGAGCATGGCGCGATCGCGCTCCTCTACGGTTGTGATCCCGCCAGCGATTCGGCCTGCGCCGACATGGTGGCCGAGGCGCGGAGCTACCTCACGGGCCTGCCTGAGGACTCGGACTGCGACGCCCCCGTGAAAAACCGCACGCTGCTGCTTCCCTACCCCGAGCTCGGCGCTGCGTTCGCGGCCGTCGCATGGGGGCACTACCTGCGCGCGGAGTGCTTCGACGCCGGCCTCGTGACGGCGCTCATCGAGAACTATTACGGCGAGAGCTACGAGGACACCTGCGCGCAAGGCTTCGACCCGACCGGGGGTCCGGCCGGCTGCGGCAAGCCTTGACGCCGATCAATCCGAGGATCGTGAGGAGGGCGAGCCTCGCGTCGACCGACCCGACGATGCCGACTTCCGGCACGACCGAACAGCCACCGCGTGCCGAGAGTCTCAGCGCCGCAGGCTCTTCCTCGATGCGCCGAAGGGCGTCCGCGAACCACGCCGCTTGGGCGGTCGGAGCCTCGTAGACGATCGCGCTGCACCCAGACAGGGACCGAGCGACGATCCCGGCGACGCGACCTCCCCCATCGATTGCGGGCCCGCCGGAGTCGCCACCGCAGGTGCCTTCGGGCCCGAGCCACTCGCCCTCACGCACGCTCACGATCCCGCAGCCCGTTCCGAAGCATTGCGCCTCGAGGCCCTCGCGGATCCGTCGCTTGCCCCAGTCGGTCGCCTCGGGGTCGATGGCGCCGTAGCCCAGCGCGGCATAGCCCTCCCCTGCGGCGACAGGCTCGCCGAGTCGCAGGGTCAACGGCGTTGCGGCCAGCGGCTCGGCAAGCTCGAGCAGCGCGAAGTCGGCCCCACACACCCCGGACGCATCCGGGACGCGGATCGCGGTCACGGGCTGCCAGACGACGGCATCGGCCCGAACGTCGGGCGAGTCGCTGATGCGGACGTTCGCCGGATCGGTGGGCGAGCCGAACGTCGTCTCGTCGCAGCGCACGCCACCGCTCGGGCTCGCGTCGACGAGCGGCGCCACGCAGTGCCGCGCCGTCAGCACCGCGCGAGGGCCCACGAGCACCCCGCTGCAAAGACCCGAGCGCGTGTCATCGACGGCGACGACCGCACCGACCTCAGGGGCCAGCACACCACCCTCGATGGCGGCGTCGACGCGACCCGTCGGCTCGCCACCGCACGAGGTTGCGAAGGCGAGCGAAGCGGCGAGCGCGACGCCTCGCCGACCCCAGCGTGGCGAGCGCACCATCACGGCGTCAGCTTGACGGACCAGCGGTACGCGAAGGTGTGGTTCGGGGGCGCCCCCGGCGCGGCGCTGAGCCGCAAGTAATAGGTGCCGACGGCGAGCCCGGTCTTCGAGACCTTGGCGGTAATGCCACCCATGTCGTCGTTGGCTGCGAGGATCGTGGTCCCATCGCTACCGATCAGCTCGAGGTAGCTGTCGATGAAGCGCTTCGCGCAGCCGTTGCCCGGGATGTCGAGCGTCGTCGCCACCACGGTCGAGTTCGGCTTCGTCACCTGGAACGAGATGACGTCGACGTCGTTCGTCGGATCGATGCGCCCGAGCATCGGCTCCTTGAACGGGTTCGCCTTCGCGACGGTGCCGTTGTCCTCGACCTCGGAGAGCTCGATTTGGCACGTCGCGCTGCAACCGTCGCCCGAGGCGGCGTTGCCGTCGTCGCACGTCTCGGTCGGATCGAGCAGCGTGTCGCCGCACTTCGTGGGGCGCGTGCGAACAGAGAGCTTGTACGGCCCGTAGTTCAAGAGCGAGTAGCCCGCGACGACGAGGAACAGGTCGTCACCCTTCTTCACCGGCACGCGCACGCACTCGGTGCCCAGCCCGTCACCGCAAGCCAACTCCGCCTTGGGGTCGGCGCACACGCTGCGCACGGTGAGGACCAGGTCATCCGGCATCGAGTCGGGCGTCACGCTGGCGTCGAGCACACCGTCCGAGGCCGCCTTGACCTGGTAGATATTGGCCGGCCCGTGCAGGTCGGGCTGCTGGGTACCGCAGGAGACCCCGGGGTAACGGGCGAACTCGGTGTTGTCACCGACGATGTCGAGGGTCGGATCCGCGAGGACCTTCGTCCCGATGCAGATGTCGCCCGTGCCGATGCACAAGTCGAGGCAGGCTGGATCATTGTCGAGGCAGTCGATCTTGCCGTTTTGATCGTTGTCAATTCCGTCGAAGCAATCCTCCGGCGGGGCCCCGCCCTCGCCGCCGCCCGAGGTCGAGCCGGTGGACGCGCCCGCACCGCCGACGCCGCCCGAGTCGCCTCCCGCGCCGCCCTCGCCCGAAGCCGAGCTGGTGGTCGACGCCGCCGACGTGAGGGGTTTGGGCCTCGCCTTGGTTTCATCTGCGCCACCGCAGGCGGCGAGGAGGCCCGCCCCCGCGAGGAGGGCGAGCCCGGTCCGGATCAGAGCGACTCGATGCATGTGTACGAGATCTGCCAGGTCTCGAGGGTCGGCGACTTCTTTTTGTCACCGTTGATGTCGAAGAAGACCTCGAGTTCGAGGAACTTCAGCTGGGCGTCCTTCTTGCCGAGCAGGTCGTAGAGGTCGATCGGGCACGGTGCGGGACCGCTTGCCGAGCAGTCCGGCGAGGCCTTCGTCGACTTGGTGCTGACCGAGACCCAATTCGCGCTCGAGAGGCCGCTCTTCGTCGATGCCGTCCGGACTCGGAACGAGATCTCCGTGTCGGCAGGCGTCGTCGCGTCCCACGAGAGGAAGCTCCACTGCGGCGTCTGGCCGGCGTCGCATGTCGTCTCGTACGACTCGGTCTTCGTCGTGTCGAGGTAGCCACCCGGGCAGTTGGGCGGATAACCGCAGGTCTTCGCGTAGTAGAAGCCCCAGTTGTCGCCCTTGTAGCACTCGTCCTTGTTGTAGCTCGCGTTCGTGGACGGGTTGACCATGACCTCGTCGCCATCGACGACGTTGCACGACTTGACGTTGCGGCACTCGCCCGCCGGAATCGCTGCGTCGGTGAAGCAGTACTTGGCCCCGGGCAGCTTGCCCGGGTTCGTTCCGAAGTAGCTGGAGCTCTTCGGCATGATGGCGAGCGGGATCCCCGACGGGGCCTCCTTCGAGCCGGTGTTGCAGATCGGGATGATCGGCGTGCCACCGTCCGAGCAGGTGAGACCGACGCCGAGCTCGAAGTCGGCGCACTTGGCGTCGGTGTCCGGCGCCTCCCACTCGACGCAATCGCCGGCGCCCTTCTTCACGCCGTCGCAGTAGTCGTGGCAGGTGTCGTGAACCGCCTTGATGCAGGTCGCGTCCCAGTCACCCGTCCAGCTCAATGGGCACTTGCCGGGCGCGTAGACCTTGAACTGATCGATGCACTTCTGGGTCCACTCGCCGTCGTAGCTCTTCTCGCAGTCGTAGTAGATCCAGCCGTAGACCGGCTCGAGCCAGCACTTCTGAATGAGCTCCCACCAGCACTCGTAGCGCTCTTCCCACCAGCACTCGTAGACGTAGCGCGTCTCCCACCAGCATTCATAGACATACCTCAATTCCCACCAACACTCGTACACATAACGAAGCTCCCACCAGCACTCGTAGACATACCTCAATTCCCACCAACATTCATAGACGTAGATCGTCTCCCACCAGCACTCGTAGACGTAGACCGTCTCCCACCAGCACTCGTACCGGTAGTCCCACCAGCAGTTGTAACACCAGTTGCACCAGAAGAAGGAGCAGCAGTAGGACCAGCCGCAGACGTAGGTCCAGCGCCAACCGCACACGTAGATCGTACGCCACCGCCAGCCGCATTTATAGATTTCTCTCCACCTCCAGCCACAAACATAAAACTCTCTCCACCGCCAGCCGCAGATGTAGAACTCGCGCCACCGCCATCCGCAGATGTAGAACTCACGCCAGCGCCAGCCGCAGATGTAGAACTCGCGCCAGCGCCAGCCGCAAATGTAGTGGTTGCGCCAGCCACACTTGTAGATCTGGATCCACTCGCAGACCTCCTTGTAGCCGATGATGCCCCACTTCTGGCAGGTCTCGATCTGCTTGTAGGGGCAGCAGGTCTTGTCCCAATCACAGGTCTTCTTGACGTCGGGGTCGCAGTCCTTGGTGAGGCCCTTCTTGTAGGTGAGGCAAGGCTCGACCTCGCAGGTGCCGGTGTACGTCTTTTCGCAGCACTGCGGCTTCTCGTCGCAGATGAGGTCAACGCAGTTCTTCTCGCAGCCTTTCTTCAGGCCGACGCCCTTCGTGCAGATGTCGTGAGAACAGGAACCCTGAGACGGATCTTGGCACTTCTGGTTCTGGTGGCACTCCTTGCCGCTCGTGCACGGCTCCTTCGCCGCGCCGCCCTGGTTCGCCTTGTCGATGCTGCCCTTCGGATCCGCAGACCACTTCCAGGGCCACTTGCACTCGCTGCCGTCGGCGACCCACTCGCCCGTTTCCTTCCACTTGCTGCAGCGGGGGTCACACGGGTTGTCGTCGCAGACCTTCTCGGCGGTCAGCGAGAGCGGGGCACCGTCGTCGCTCGGGACCTTCTCGATCTCCTCGCCGTCACCGCACTGCGACCACGCGGCGTCGACGCAGAACTGAACGCCGACGAAGCAGCTGAGGACGTTGCCCTGCTTCCCGAGGGTCACGTGGCAGGCGCGCTTGTCGCCTTCCTCGCACGCTCCAGACGCGACGTCGGCGCCGCCCACGCCGCTCTGCGCGACCGCCGAGCCACCGTCCGAAGGGCCGCTCAGCGACACCTGCGACGGGTCCGGTGAATCGTTGCCGTCACCCGCGCAGGCCACGAGGCCGACGAAGATGAGCGAGAGAAGGCAGAAGAGCCGTGTCGCCCAGCGATGATTCGACATCAAGCTTTTCACGTGGTCCCCGTGTGGTCTGGACAAGTGAGAAAACGCCCAATGGAGGAGGGTAGCACGCGAAAATAAAATTTCGAAATATGAAAGAAGTCCATCACCGCGCAAAAAGTCCATGCGTGCGGGTCGGCCGGGGTGAGCGGCACAGCGGTGGGGGGTGACGCTCGGCGGCTCGCCCGTTCGGCGGGCCCACGGCGGGCAGGGCTCGCCGTCTCGGGCGCATCTCGGGTCGAGCGGTCACGGCTCGGTGACGCGCAGGGTCTGGTTGCCCTCGACGTTCGACAGCGTCTGCTCGGTGCCCGACGGCCACCGGATGCGGAGCGACTCCACGGAGGTCGCGCTGCCGAGGCCGAAATGCACGCTCTTCCAGGAGATGCCGAGGGAGCCTCCCGTGCCGGCGTAGCGGCGCTGCACCAGCTGGCCACCCTTCAGGAGGTCGACGATGGCGCCGATTCCGTGGGGGTTCGACTTCGTGCCGATGAGGTCGAGGACGAGGTAATTCCCGGGAGGTTGCTGGTTCTGCAAGAAGCGGAACTGCATGCCGTCGCCGGACATCACCATGATGTCGAGGTCACCGTCGCCGTCGTAGTCGGCCGTCGCCGACGAGCCGAGCACGACGGTGGGCTTCTGCTTGCCGCGATGCGCGAGCGTCACCGGCGCGAACTGACGGTCACCGCGGTTCCAGAACAAGAGGTCGAACTGCGGGACGAGCTCCTTGATGGGCGACTGCGAGACGATCGCCATCTTGACCATGTCCTCCTCGTTCGTGACGAGGCCGGAGCTCGCGACGAACAAGTCGGCGAGGCCGTTCAGGTTGAAATCCTCGGCGATCGTTGCCCAGTTCGAGTGGTAACGGGTCACGGCCGAGATGCCGGTCTCGGCGTTGAGGTTCTCGAAGGTACCGTCGGCCTTCCCGAAGAAGAGGCTGTTGGGTCCGAGATCGGCGACGTAGATGTCGGGGTTCCCGTCGACATCGAAGTCGTTGATGCCGATCCCCATGCCGTGGTTGAACAGGTTCAATCCGAGCAGCGTCTCGGCGCGCTGGAACGAGCCCGGCGACTTCTGCAAGTGCAGGTGGTTCGAGTACCAGTCGTTCGCCATGAACATGTCGGTGAGGCCGTTGCCGTCGAGGTCCGCGAAGGCGAGCGCGTTCGTCGTGCCGGGAAACGGCCCCTTGAGCGCCGACGTGTTGAGCTTCATGCGGCCGGTGCCATCGTTCAGCCACAAGAGCGGACCGGACGAACCTGGGAACGGCGTGCTCTCGCAGACGAAGTCGTTCTCCTTCATCACGCAGGCCTCGCCCGACGCGGGCCCTCCACCGTGCGAGCGCCCCAGAACGATGTCGAGCCAGCCGTCGTTGTTGGCGTCGAAGGTGCCAAGCGCCAGGAGCAGGGAGTCGTCGATCGGCGCGAAGTCGAACCCGAGCGGGTCGAGCTCGAAGACGAACTTCCCCTTGTTCCGGAAGTAGTACATCGTGCCAGGCTTGTCGGCCTGGTCGATCTCGATGATCGCCTCGGGAAGGCCGTCACGGTCGAGGTCGGCCGAGGTGCACAGCGTCGCGAACCCCTGTCCGAGCACCGCGAGCGGCTCCGCGGAGAACTTCCCGTCGCCGAGGTTTGCGTGAATGACGACGCGGGATGGCGCGAGCGATTGCTGGCTCTGGGTGGAGTTCGCCCGCGAGAGGATGATGTCGGGGTCACCATCCCCGTCGAAGTCATCGAAGCCGAGGCACGGGCCGGCGCCGTCCATCAGGTTCATCGCGCCGGTGATGTCGGCGAAGCCCGCCTCGACGCCCGGCTCGACCTTGTCCTTGCAGAAGCCGCAGGCCTCGTAACCCGAGCCGTCCGGCATGCAGGTCTGGAGCCCCTGGCCGCCGCCGACGCAGGTGCACTTCACGGTGCGACCGGGGACGCACGCCTTGGGCGCGGCATCGTTCGAGCTGCAGCTCGGCGCCGCGCCGAGGAGGAGGACCACACCGAGGAGACCGAGAGACGCTGCAGCGAATCGCTTCATGCCGGTAAGGACCTCACGTCACGTTGAACCATGAACCGGCGCGCGCCGTCGAGCGCCAGCCGACCGACCTCCGCCGCTACTGCGACATGTTGCACTGCAAGAACCCCTGACAGTCGCTGTAGCAGGGTCCGGGGTTGCAGCCGGTGCAGGTGAAGAACGCGATGAGGTCGCTCGTCCCGTTGGCGTACTTGCCGATGCAGTCGTTGAAGCACGGCGGGTCCATCGCGTCGCACAAGTTCGTGCACTCCATGAGGCTCTTGCAGCTCGGGTTGAGATCGCAGGCGGCCTTCTCGTTCTTGCAGAGGTCGACCGCGCACTTCGACAGCTGGCACGTCTTGCAGTCCGCGCCGGTGTCGCACGCGCCCTGGTTCGGACCCGCGCCGCCGCCGGCGCCGATCCCCGAAGAGGAAGGAAACCCGGAGCCCGTGGACGCCTGCTGCGAGGACGGTGTCCCGCCGCCGGTCGTCACGCCAACCCCCACCGTGGGCGAGCCCCCCGAGCCGGTCGGCTCGCAGTTGCACACGTCGAAGCCGCTCCCATCGGGCAGACAGACCTGCGCGCCGGGGACATTGGTGCCGGGGCAGTTGCACGACACCGACTGGTTCGGCGGGCAATTCGTGACCGTGTTCTTGCTGCTGCAAGCGCCGAAGAGCGCGAGGACCAGGCTGATCGGGGCCACCTTCACGAGGGAAAGCATCGTTCCTCCAAGAGTAATCCAAGCGAGAGGAGGAGGGCCAGCGATCGATGGTCGCGACCCTCGACTTCATTGAAATGGACGAATTGTCCCAGGTCGAGTGACATTCGCGCGAACCACCGAGCGTGAGCGCACGCTCCCTCGAACCACCGAACGTGAGCGCACGCTCCCTCGAACCACCGAGCGTGAGCGCACGCTCCCTCGAACCACCGAGCGTGAGCGCACGCTCCCTCGAACCACCGAGCGTGAGCGCACGCTCCGTCGAAGTCCTCGCTCAGCGAGCCGGGGTCGACTGCGGCGCCACAGGAGCGGGGCCGGCCCCGGGCGGCGGTGCTGCCGGCGCTCCGCCCGCCATGCAGCTGTTGAACTCGCCGCAGTCGGTCTTGCCGTGGCAGCGCTTCATCCCCTCGATCGCGTAGCGCTTGGCGGCACCCTTCGGCGCGGTGCTGCACGAGTCGACGCAGCCCTGCTCGGTCATCGGAGCATTCGCAGGCTTGCACGCCACCGCGCGCTGGCAGGTGAGCTTGCAGGCCTCCTTGAGCTCGTCGGTCGAGACGGGGTCGTTCAGCTTGGCCTCGGCGGCGGCGTTCGCGGTGGCCGACTGCATCGGGGCCTGCGCGGCATCTCCCGGAGCCGCCGGGGCGGGGCTCGGGGCCTGCGCGATCGCGCCCGGGCTGGCCTGCACGACCGAGTTGGGCTGCCCCACGGCATTCGGCTGAGCGGCCGCGTCCGGTGCCGGCGTCGCCTGCGCGGTCCCTGACGGCGCGGCCGTCGTGGTCTCGCTACCCTTGCTCGAGCAACCTGCCGCAAACACGGCAAGCAGCGCCCAACCTGCAATTCGGCTCGTCATGGTTCGTCTCCCTCGTCGTTCTCGTCGTTGCGTGCGTGCGGCCCGCGGCGTCACTGGATCGCCCTTTTGCTGAATCGCCCCGTTACTGAATCGCCCTGTCGAGCAGCGTCTCGAGCTGCCCTGGCGTGCTCACGTCCACGCGCCGACCGTTGATGAAAAATGCCGGAATTCCGGCCTTGCGCGAGCGCGCGATCGAGCGCTCGCCCTCCTTCTGGTCGCGGTCGACGACCGAGCGAACGGCCTCCGACTCCATGTCCTTCTTGAACTTGTCGACGTCGAGACCGACCTGCGCCGCATACTTCACCAGGTCCGCCTTCTTGAGCGCGTCCTGGTTCTTGAACATGAGCGCGGCCATGTCCCAGAACTTTCCCTGGAGGTTCGCAGCTTGTCCGGCGAGCGAGGCGTTCCGCGCGTCGTTGTGATCGGGGAGGTTCGCGAACTTGTAGATCAGCTTCACCTTCGAAGCGCGGGTCTTCATCATCTCCTCGAGCTCCGGCACCCAATGAGGACAGGCCGGACATTGAAAATCGCTGAACTCGATCAGGGTGACCTTGGCGTCGGCCGCACCCTTCGTCGGCGAATCGGTGGTGTCGAACTTCTCGACCTCGCCGATGTAGTCGCCGCTGGCCGCGTCGCTGCGACCCGGGCTCGACCTCGACTCCCCGTCGTCACGGCTCGCGCGCGGATCCTCGGAGGGCGCCCGTTGCGGCGAATCCGAGACCGTTGGCGTCGCCGCTCGCGGCGTGGGGGACAGGACCGGGTCGGCCACCGGAGCGGCGCCGCGCACGAGCTGGTCGTATTTGTCGGGCGCGACGAACCGGTAGCTACCCGAGAGGTAGGCGTACGTCCCGACGGAGCCGAAGAGCGCACCCGCCGCGACGGCCATGAGGAGCTTGTTGTCGAGCCCGCCGCCAGTGGGTCGGTCGTAGTCCCTGCGTCGGTCGTCGTTGTCGTTCGCCATGGAAGAGAACCGAGTTTAGAGCCACGGTAGCACGGCCACCCAGAGATCCGCCACCTGCTCCCTGCTCGCCTTCAGGGCGCAATGACGATCACCTGATTTCGCGGAACCGCTTGCAGGACCTTCGTATTCCCGGAGTCGTGCCAGTGGACCTCGACTTCCTCGAGGGGCTCGTCGCCGTGGCCGAAACCGAAGTGGACGAGCGGCTCACCGTGGCCGAGGAGGTGGCTCCCCAGGCCGACGACACCCATTTGCGGCGGCTCGCCCTTCGCGCGCGTCACGCGAACCCTCGCCCCGAGCGCGTCCCTCCCCGAAGGTGCCAGCACCCGGACTCCGAGCCAGCTGCCCTGGGGCGCTTCGTTGCGGTAGAGAGCGGGCTCGCCCGCGTTGTTGACCACCAGCACGTCAAGGTCGCCATCGCGGTCGTAGTCGAAGGTCACGAGCGCCTTGCCACGCCTCGTGTCGTGAAGCCCAAGGGCATCGGCCGCCTCGACGAAGGCCCCCCCGTCGTTGCGCCAGAACCGATTCGCGTCGGTCGCGAAGTAAGAGCCCGGAACGGCGATCGGGTAATCGATGCCGTTCGTCTGGAAGACATCGCGATCTCCGTCCGCGTCGAAGTCGAACATCGCGGCACCCCAGGCCCAGTACCCTTCGTGCAGCCCGAGCGCCTTGCCGACGTCCTCGAACATGCGAGCGCCTGCGTAGCGATACAGGTGGTTGCCGAGCTCGCCCGTGCTGCAGTCGATCATCCCGGAGCAGGTCGGTGCGCGCGAGACCGAGGTGACCAGCCAGTCGAGGGAGCCGTCGCGATCGAGATCGGCGATCGCGGAGCCCATCCCGAACGAGTCAAGACCGAGGCCCGACGCGAAGGTCCGTTCGAAGAAGGTGCCGCCGTCGTTCCAAAGAAAGCGGCTCGTGACGAAGTCCCCGGTCACCGCGAGCTCGGGCCAGTCGTCCCCGTCGAAATCGGCGAAGGCCGTCGCGATGCTGAAGATGCTCGGGTGGTCGCCATTCTCGTCGGGACCCGACACTTCGGCGCCGGCGGAGGCGGTTGCATCGTCGAAAAAGCCAGGCCCCTTGGTGCCTCGATTGCGAAAGAGCCGCGTGTGGCCGGGCTTCTTCGGGTCGAGCGCGAACGGCCCGGTCCTGGCGCTCCACTCGGCAACGTGGAGGTCGAGCCAGCCGTCACGATCGTAATCGCCGACCGCGACGCTCATGCCGAGCTTCACCGCGCCGTCGTCCTGCGCCACGCCGCGAGGGATGGCTTGTTCGGAGAAGGTGCCGTCGCCGCGGTTCACGAACAAGTAGTGGCGATCCATGCCCATCGTCTGCGCGACGAGGTCGAGGTCGCCGTCGTTGTCGAGGTCGCCCCAGGCGGCGCCGTTCCAGTTCGCGACGACGTCGAGCCCCGCCTCGACCGTGACGTCCGCGAAGGTGCCATCACCCCGATTCCGGAAGAGGAGTGGCGTCGTCCCGAGACGGCTCGCAAACACGTCGGGCCAGCCGTCCGCGTCGTAGTCACCGATGGCCGCGCCGCCCGTGTACAGGTTCATGTCGCAGTACGTGGGAATCGCGCACGGAGTCACGCCATCGAGCGGTGCCGCCTCGAGGTAACGAAGCTGCGCCTCGGCAGAGACCTCGCGAAACGCGGGGCCTACGGTGCACGCCGTGCAAGCGCCAAACCCCGAACCGTCCGGCAAGCAGGTCTGGACACCCTGGCCCGGTTCGGCGACGCACGCGCACGCGGTGGTGCGCCCCGGGACACACGACGCACGAGGGGCGGACTCACCGCATCCGGCCCCGAGGAGCGGGAACGCCGTGAGCCACAGCGAGAGCGGGAAAGAGAGTCGCACGAGTTCGGGCCGCGCTCAGTAGCAGTTCACGTTGTCCTGCTTCGGGTAGTAGTAGATGAAGCTGTTGCAGTGCTCGGCGCTGTCGACGGTGTTGCCGAACGTGTAGCAGCAGTCGAGCGCCTCGTCGGGGGTCATCAGCTCGCCCTGCTTGTCGAGCTGGTTGAGCCCAGCGCAGCCGACCGACGGCTTCGGCGGCGTCCACTCGTAGGCGCACGTGTACCAGAGGCCGCCCTTCGGGGGCACGACGACGTCGAGGTCGGGGGAGGTCAGCATCGGTGGCTCGTCCCACACGTGCGAGGTGTAGAAGCGGTCGGACTCGGGCGGCGTCTCGGGTGTCTTGCCGTCCCAGACGTACATGCCGAACTCCTTGCCGCGCGTGTGAAAGTGGCCGTTCGCACCGATGATCCTGACGGGATCGGGGCTGTTGATCTGGCAGCTCCCGGAGAATTTGGGAGTCGGGTTCGACTGGCAGATGCGGATCGATTGCTTGGTCGCGAACAGTGTCCCGAGCGAGTGCTGCAGCTCGCTCTTTCGCATCGTCCACAGGTTCACGTCTGCGCGGGCGCCGTCCGGCGTCGTCTGCGCGGTCGTGTTGACGTAGTGGCTCTGGAGCATGATCGTCTCGTCGGGCATCAGCTCGTTGCCGACGCCCTCCGGGTACTCCCAGTCGAAGTAGCCCGCCTCCTGGTTGTTCGCGACGAGCGGCCAGTCCGACCAGTTCTGCGTAAACGAGCACGGCCCCGTGCCGTTGACGCTGACCTGCACGTCACCGTTCGCGGGGTCGAGATCGAGGAGCGTTCGAACCCGAAAGATGTTCATGTGGTGGCTGCCCACCTTGTAGGCGATCTCGGTGCGATGAAGGATGAGCGGCTCTTCCTTCGGGTAGCCGAACCTCTCCGCCAGGTCGCGGACCTTGAAGAAGTAGCAGGCCTGCACGTCGGTGCCGGGCTCGACCTCGAAGTCTCCGGTCGTGAGCTGGAAGCCCTCGCCTGCCGGCGGCTCAGCGAGGAGCGGTCCGACGGTTCGCGACTCGCCGCCGCAGCCAGCGGTGAGCGCCGCGAAGAACGAAGCCCAGGCGAAAGCGCGCCACAGCATGATCCAAAATCCTACCGGATCGCGGCGCCTCCGCGTAGTAACCTTTTCATTCGTTCGTCTTGCTCCACGGGCTCCACGGAGACCGAGGCGGTTACGCCCCGGGCTTCGTCGGAGAGCCCCTGCCGTCGGTCGTCCCATGCGTCGAATGCCCTCCGCCCCGCCACTCGCTCGATTCCTCCTCGCTTCCGCGCTCGCCACCAGCCTGGGGTCATGTGGCGGGACCGAAGCCGCGCCGAACGCGTGCGTCCCCGGGCGCACCCTGCCGTGCGATTGCACCGACGGGGGCACCGGGGTGCAGTCGTGTCTGCCCGATGGATCGGCCTTCGAGGCGTGCCGCTCGTGCTCCCTCCCGCCCTCGGAGCCGCGGGCGGGCTTCACCGACATCACCTCGACGCTCGGCTTCGCCGCGAAGGGCGGAGCATGCCTCGCCCTCGAGGACTTCGACCGCGACGGGACCCTCGACCTCTTGTTCAGCGAGGGCTCCTCGCCGAGCGTCGTCGGCATCTACAAGGGCTTGGCGGGCGGTAGTTTCATACGCCCCGCTCAGACCTCGCTCGGCGTCGTGCAGTACACGGTGAAGTGCGTCACCGGCGACTTCGACAACGACGGACTCACCGACGTCGTGCAGGTGCTCCCGGGCAAGGGGCCGGAAGGCACCGCCATCGAGTACTGGAAGAACCTCGGCGGCATGCAGTTCCAGCTGCAGGACGCGGGCATCGACAAGCCCTACATGCCCGACCAGTTCGTCGTCGGCGTCGGGGTGTGGGACTACGACCACGACGGTTGGCTCGATCTCGTCGTCGGGCGCTTGTTCGCGCTGTCGGGGGCGGCCGGCAACCCGAACGAGGCCTGCGCGTTCACGTCGGACGCCGACTTCCGCTGCCTCGTTCCGATGAGCGACAAGAACCCCGGGCCGCGGGTGTTTCGCAACGACAAGGGCACGTTTCGCCTCGCCGAGGGGGTCCTGAAGCCGCCCTTCCCGCTCACGACCAACGCGATCGCGATCGCCGACCTCAACCGTGATGGCAAGACCGACCTCCTCCTGTCGAACGACTACTTCGTGAACCACGTTCACCTCAGCACGCCCACGGGTTACGAGCACGCCGAGAACGAGCTCGGCATGGGCGACTACAACCACGGCATGGGCATCACCGTGGGCGACTTCGACGGTGACCTGAACCTCGACGTCTACGGGGTCGACGTCGGGCCGAACAACCTCTGGTTCGGCAACTCGAGCGGGCCGATGACGAACCGTGCGCTCGACCTCGGCATTGCCGCGGCCACGCATTTCCACTCGAACTGGGCGCCGATGGCCGAGGACTTCGATCTCGACGGCAAGACCGACCTCTTCGTCGCCGCGGCCGCCGTCGTGACGAACGACGAAGACATGGTGCGCATGGCGAACAGCTCCGGGAAAATCCAGAAGATCGTGCCTCAGTACGACCTCATGTTCTGGAACGAGAACCACCAGGGCTTCTCGCAGATGAAGCTGCCTCATCGCGGGCAGACGTTGCCCAACGTGATCCACGCGGTCGCCGCAAACGCCGACACGGACGGCGACGGCGACCTCGACATCCTCGTCGGCGTGGGGACCCCGCTGCAGTTCCGGTACCTCAGGAACGAGCAGCCGCCGGGACATTGGCTCGTTGTCGACGTCGAGGGCACGAAGTCGAACCGGGACGGGATCGGAGTCGAGGTGCAGCTCGTCGAGGGCGGCGTGGTGAAGCAGCTCCGGACGATCGGCGGCCAGGGCTCGCTCGGGCAGTCCTGGAGACGGGCGCACTTCGGCCTCGGCGAGCGCGATCTCGTCGAGGAGGTGCGGGTCCGCTGGACAACGGGAAAGACGCAGTCCTTGACGAACATCAAGGCGAATCAGACCCTCCTCGTCACCGAGGAGTGACGGCCCACGACGGCCCCCCACGCTCGACCGCGGGCCGAGAGGCGTGACGCCTCACTCGGTGAAGCAGGATTCGCCGAGCACGTAGTTCGCGCGGCACTGGCAGCTGCACGAGTTCTTGAAGGCCGCCTCGCCACACTCGGGGACGACCGTCACCGTCCGCTTCGCGGTGCGCCCCCCTCGATCCGTCATCGCGTACGTCAGCTCGATCGGGCTGCCCGGCAGATCGACGGAGGCCCACTGGTTCGGGCACGTCGCCACGTTCGAGAAGGTGGAGATGTCGCCTTCGATCGGGCCGCCCCAGCCGTCGCCGGTCGGCTCGAGGCGCGTGGTGCGCTCGTCGACGCGCACCTGCTCGCTCGCGGGGTCGCGGAGTACGCCCTTGATGGTGAGGCCGCAGGGGTCGACGTTGGTCGCGCGCGCGCCGACGAACACGACCCACCCGCCCTGTGGCGGGACGATCATTGGCAGGGTCGCGCCTTCGGCGAGCGGGCGCATCGCATCCTCGGCGTCGAGGTAGACGAGCTCCATCTCGATCGGCTTGTCGGGATCGCCGAGAAACTCGAGCGTGCACCCGGCGATCGGCACCTCGCCGGTGTCGGTTGGGTCGCTCGAGCAGGCCGCGGTGAGCGCGGTCGCGAGGGCGAGTGTCGTGACGACACGGGGTCTTGTCATCGTGGACCGGATGCGATGCGTGCCAGCGGTTGGCGACCGGCTGGTGCAGCCGGCGCGACCGCTGAAGCATGAGTCACGGAGGGGAGGTCACGCAACCTCCACGCAATCCGTTCGCGACGCGCGCCGATTGCCGGAGGGGGCGCCGCGAGGGCCATCGTCGTCGCGGTGGCCCTCGGGGGCGTTCCCGGCCATGCTGCGCCCGATGCCCCGCGACGGATCGATCGATGCCTTCGGAATGTTGCGCAACTCGCACCGCCGACTCCTCGAGCGCCTGGAGGACCTGCGCACCGCCGCGAGCGGCCCGCTCGACGACGAACGACGTGCCACGATCGACGATGTCCTCGGATTTCTCGGCCGCGCCGTCCGGCGCCACGAGGCTGACGAGGAAGCGAGCCTCTTCCCGCGGCTCGCGGCGCACCCCGAGTTTGCAGCGCTCGCCGGGCAGCTGACGGCGGAACACGCCACGCAGGCGGAGCTCGCCGAGGCGCTGGGGTACGCGCTCGACGCCGATGACGGGGACACCCTGCGACGGCTCGCCGACGACCTCGCAGCGAGCTATGTGCGTCACGTCGAACGCGAAGAGCGCGAGCTTTTCCCCGCGGCCGAGCGACTCCTCGACGACGAGGCTCGGGCCGCCATGCTGACCGAGATGGACCGACGCCGCGGGCGTTGAGCCGCTCGGCATCGCATGGCGATACGTCAACTCTAGGCGAGTCCCTTCAACATCCCGTGCCAGTAGAGTTGCGGCAGCAGGTGCGCCTTCAGCTGGTACATGCTCCAGCGCTCCTTCGCCTGATTGAACGGGAACGTCTCGACCGGGTTGCCGTCGTAGTCGAACTCGGCGAGCACGAGCTTGCCATAGCCGGTGACCACCGGGCACGACGTGTACCCGTCGTAGCGCGCGACGAGCGGCTCCCCGCGCCGATGGGCGAGGAGGTTCGCGACCATCACGGGAGCCTCCTTGCGAATGGCGGCCCCGGTGCGCGACGTCGGCAGCGACGAGGCGTCACCGAGCGAGAAGACGTCGGGGTAACGAACGTGCTGCATCGTGTGCTTGTCGACGTCGACCCAACCGGCCTTGTCCGCGAGCGGGCTCTTCTTGATGAAGTCGGGGGCGGACTGCGGCGGCACGACGTGAAGCAGCTTGAACGGCACGATGCGCTCCGCGCCGGTGTCGAGGTGGTGAAAGACCGCCTCGCGTGAGGCCGCGCGCACGGCGACGAGGTTCTCGCGGTCGTGCGCTTCGATGCCCTTCCGCTCGACGACGTGCTGCAGAACGTCGACGTAGCGCTTGATGCCGAAGATCCCCGCGCTCGCCGACATCCAGAGGATCGTCGTGCGGTCGCGCACCCCCTGGCGGCGAAACGCCTCGTCGGCGAGGTAGATGATCTTCTGCGGCGCGCCGGCGCACTTGATCGGGACCGGCGGAAAGTGGAAGACCGCGTTCCCGCCTCCGAAGGAGTGAATCGCCTCCCAGGTCTTCGGCGCGCGCTCGGGGAGGTAATTCGAGACGATGCCGCTCGTGCCGAGGTGCCCCTGGAGGCCCTCGATCTTGTGCCAGTCGAGCTGAATGCCCGGGGCAACGACGAGCTGGTCGTAGGTCACCGGCTCCCCCGATGCGAGCAACACCTTGCGGCTCTCCGGCTCGAACGTCACGACCGAATCACGGAGCCAGGCCACGCCGCTCGGCATCACCCGCGCCTCGTCGCGTCGGGTGTGCTCGAGTGGAAACACCCCGGCACCGACGAGGGTCCAGAGGGGCTGGTAGTCGTGATCCTTCGAGGGCTCGATGACGGCGACGTCTTCGACGCCCGCGCGGCGCAAGCGCGCCGCGACGGTGATGCCGGCCGTACCGCCACCGACGATCACGATGCTGTGGTGTTGAGGCATGTCTCGACTCCAGGGAGGATGGGCTGACCGTGGCTCGGCGAGGTGCACCTGCCCGCGCAGCAAACGTCATGCCGCGCGCGCGACGGTTCAGCACCACAACACCACCGGCGTTCACGCGCACTTCGACGAGAATTGACCCGGTTTCCGTGAGCCGCCACGGCCGCGACCCGCCACGGCCGTTGCACGCGGCGTTGCAGTGAAACGCGTTTCAGCGAAACGCCAGCGATGCACGGCCTGCGCCGCGCTCCTCGGCGCGGCGGTCCCCGAGCGCGCGAAACCACGGGCATCGAGCGAGGCTCGCGCTATCTTCGCGCGACCATGCGTGCCCTCACCCTCGTCGCCTTGCTCGGCAGCCTCGCGGCGTGCAACCCGGCTTCTTCACCGCCGACGACGAACGCCGGTACCTCGGGCACCGCGGCGGTCACCCCGTCGCCGAGCCCCGGAGGCGCGACCCCCACCGGCAGCGGGGCGACGCCCTCGGGCGAAGGCGCCGTCCGCGTCGGGAGCCCCGCCCCCGACTTCACGCTGCGTGACCTCGACGGTCGCGAGGTCTCCCTCGCCTCGCTCCGCGGCAAGCGGGTCGTGCTCGAGTGGTTCAACCCCGACTGCCCGTTCGTGAAGGCCTCGCACACCGTCGGCAGCCTCAAGACGCTCGCGGCGGAGGCGACCGCGAAGGGCGTCGTGTGGCTCGCCATCAACTCGGGCGGCCCCGGCAAGCAAGGGCACGGCGTCGAGGCGAACCGCGCCGGCGTCGAGCGATATCACCTGTCTCACCCGATCCTGCTCGACCCGGACGGCGCCGTGGGCAAACGCTACGGCGCGAAGCGCACGCCTCAGATGTTCGTCGTCGACGAGCGCGGGGTCATCGTCTACCAAGGCGCGATCGACAACTCGCCGGACGGCGAGGGGCAAAGCCCCGAGGGCGGCAAGCTCGTGAACCACGTCGCCGAAGCGCTCGCCGCGCTCGAGGCGGGCAAGCCGGTTCCGGTCGCCGAGACGAAGCCCTACGGCTGCACGGTGAAGTACGCGCCATGAGGTACCTCCACACGATGGTGCGCGTGACCGACCTCGACGCGTCGCTCCGCTTCTACTGCGATGCGCTCGGGCTCGAGGTCGTGTCCCGCAAGGACGTGCCGCAAGGCCGCTTCACGCTGGTCTTTCTCGCCGCACCGGGCCAGCACGCCGCCCAGCTCGAGCTCACCCACAACTGGGACCCCGAGGTGTACACGGGAGGCCGCAATTTCGGGCACGTCGCGTACGCGGTGGCCGACATCCACGCCGCTTGCCAGCGACTCATCGACCACGGCGTCACCATCCTCCGACCCCCGCGCGACGGACGCATGGCGTTCGTACGATCGCCGGACGGCATCTCGATCGAGCTCTTGCAGGAAGGCCCTGCGCTCGAGCCGACCGAACCCTGGGTGTCGATGCCGAACGTCGGCAGCTGGTGAGGGCCCGCTCAGAAGTGCTCCATGCGGAACCGCACGCGGTGACGAGCGCAAGCGTCACGGACGACCTTGCCCAGTGCCGGGGGCCCGCAAAAATACAGATCGACCGGGACCTGTCCGCCCTCCGCGGCGATCGAGCCAAGCAGCGCATCCCAGTCCGGCGAACCGAAGGTCGTCTTCGCGCGGAGGCCGGTGACGATGTCGCCGTGGCCACGTGCGGTGAGCAGCGAGCGCGCGAGCTCGAGAGCCCCCGACGTGATGTCGGCGCGTCCACCGGTCATGAACACGCGAAGGTCGAGCAAGTTTTTCCTGTCCTCGTGTTCGAGGCGCGCGAGCAACGAGCCGAACCACTCGAACGAGTACGCGTCTCGGTTCAGCCAGACGAAGAGAACGCGCTCGAGGGGCGTGGGGCTTCCGGTCTGCGCACGCATCAAGATGCTCTCGAGGATCGAGGCAAACGGCGTCACGCCGATGCCCGCCCCGACCAGCACCACCCGACGTGACTCGAAGATGTGGTTCGACGGCGTCCCGTACGGTCCGTCTACGTGGCAGCGAAGCGGGCGCCCAT
>Ga0194129_10001481_pt1 | contig 38450 bp, 36 predicted proteins | sample TA2KigCa35mmetaG_FD_150862 | JGI IMG/M metagenome (GOLD analysis project Ga0194129, IMG submission 150862) | Freshwater microbial communities from Lake Tanganyika, Tanzania - TA2015038 Kigoma Deep Cast 35m | ecosystem: Environmental > Aquatic > Freshwater > Lake | place: Tanzania: Lake...
TCCAATTCCTTCAACATTTCCTTGCTCATTTTTAAAACAAGCCATGTAGAGGCTTATAAAAATGGGGATTCTGACATTTTAGCCAAAATCCCCACTTGGGTGGGCGAGAGGTCTGAAATATCGAACTTGTTGAGGGAGGATATGGAGCAAATGGCCAATACAAATTTGAAGTTGTAAATTCGGTTCCCAGTAAGGTGAGTATCGGTGAAGCACCTATTCAAATTCATTAGACTTTGATCAATCTCCGTCAAACGGGTTTTTACATCTTTAAACGGTGTTAAACTGTTTTTAACGGTGTTACACGTTTAATTTGCTTCGTTGAAATAGTTTTTTGTAGTAAAAATCCTGTGCTGACGCGCGCATTATAGGCACGAAATGCGAATCCACGTTGGCACCTGGTTTAATTAATTTTTGCAAATGAATTTCTAAATTTAGCAGTTAGCGTTTGGTTTGTTCCTGAAATTCCGCTGTATTTGATTGTAGTATTATTCGATGCGATGACACATTTTCTTCAAATAAAGTCGTAGAAATGATACGGAATTTGATTATTCAATTAATAAGTACCTTTTTGGAGTATACTTCCGTCTGGATTGTATTTTTCGAAAGCAATTAATTTTCCATTTAGATATTGTTGTTTTTCTTTTAGAATGCCACTTTCATAGTATTCTTTTTGCTCCCCATGTTTCACGCTTTGATAATCAGTTTTAATATAGTTAAAATCTGATTTTATCTTTCCATTAGAATAATATTCCAAAGCATTCCCAACAAGTTTCCCATTTTCATAGACACATTTTGATTCAATTATATCTGGGTAGATAAAGTACCTAATCTGCTCACCGTTTTCTATATCATCACCTTTGATTTTTGATTTTTCGGCTGAGTAATTTGTAATTGTTGTTTTTTTACTAAATAGGTTATTTTCTATGTAGGCGCCGTCATAATACATTTTCTCATCTCCTCTCAATGGATCATATTTCATTACTTGCGTATATTGACTTTCTATTCCACCTTCTTTTGAATATTTTATTGTCTTAAAGTAATAATCGTTACCAACTTGTTTTGTAAGATCTATGGTATAGTATTTACCATTGAATTTATCACGAAAATATTGATGTTGTGATATTTTAGTGTAATAACCAGCATTACTTTTAATAAAAGTAAAATTCGTATCAATTAACAAAGGATTTTGTTTTTCATCATATTCAAGAATAATAATTTCATCATAAGGAATTTTGTTTTTTGGCTTTATAGTTATCGAATTTACAATTCCATTTTTATGATAAGTAGTCTTAACGCCAGAAACCTGCATATCCTTTTTTCCGATTTTATATGCTAACGATTGCTCATTTGTTTCGTTTATTGTTGAAGATATCATATAACCAGTGGAAGTTAAATTTAGGAGATTGCTAGATTTTGCAACTTCGTAAAGAGCACCCCCATGACCAAAAACATCACCTATTGGAACTTTTTGACCTGCGTATCCATTACCGCGATCATCTACTGTTGAAAAAGTTTTACTCAATATAGTTTTTACACCGTCGTCATCAAATAATGTAATTGAACTAACATAATTATTTTTAAATTCGATTAGACATCTTTTATATCCGTCAATAACAAGTAAAAAATGGCCATTTCTAATGGGTGCATTATCTTTGTAAATATCAAATTCTTCAAAGATAACTCCGTTATATGGGGTCTTTTCAAGCAGAATTTTATTCTCAACAGTACCTTCATTGGTAAAACCACAACATAAACCAATACCAAATTTATCCTCTTGAAATCCTATTTGTTGCGAGTAGGCGTTTAACGAGGTAATTAAGATTGCAAATAGAATTAAAATTGATTTCATAGGATATTTTTACCTAGTAAATATAATAAGATATGCTAAGTTATTTCTTAAACATGGTTGTAATTTAACAGGTGCAGTTTCTTGCTTACCAATTTATTTTAGTATTACATACCCTTTAATAAAAATTATAGATCATTTCCAATCATTAAACGCACCTAATAATCCCTTCCCAAACTCTTACACAGAAAATAAATCCACTACAGAATTTGCAAAATCCAAAAGAAATTAATATATTTAAATTTCTACGCTGTCCGAAAAAGGAAATTGCTAAAAAGAATAGTTTTATTCAAAAATAATGTTAAGAGTCCTCGTTTTCCTTTTTTAACTCCAACATCAATTCAGTGTTTTTCTCGTTTTTTTCTGCTCCAAAAGCAGCTGGGATAAGACTGCTTTATTTGTAATTAATATTTAATATGAGCACTTTAAGGAAAATCAAATTTCGGTACAAGCCGTGTTACATTGCAAGGGATGAGGTTGGTAGGCCATTGTTTTGCATTGAGTTTACTGAGTCTACTTATTCTCTGGTAAACGATTCTTTTTTTGATGAACAAACTATATTGAAAATTCACAAGGCGTTGGATTATTCTCAAAATGCAGTAATCGAAGATACAATCTTTGATTTTGAAGTGTTTACAGACTTGATCCAGCAAGATATCTTTTGGTATTTGAATGGGCTTCCAAAAAATCAGCGTGATGACATCCCTCAAGAATATGTTATTGATGGCAGGCTACATTTTGAGCAACTTAAGTACGACAAGTTTTTTTACTTTGAATTTTTATTCAACGGCGAAATCAAAAATGCCAAACACCGGATTCGTTTAGAGCATATTTTCAATGTTTATTTGAAGCAACTCGGATACAAGCGCTTCGTTCAAGCCATAGGAAGGAATTGTTTTGCTATGTCTCCGGATCAATTTATTTATCATTGGTATTATCGTTTAGACCCGATGCTTCAATCCAAATTACGCTCGATAGGTGTGTGCAAGTACTTTCAGTTAAATCGAAGCCGACTCTATGTATTCAAAGCGGGCCATCAAATGCAATGTTTTATCCAAACCAATTACGCATGAGTTTCTGGCTATTATTTTTTGTTGTTCTTGCCATTATTGCATTTGGCTTTAATCTCTATGAGCAAATCAGCAACTTGATCAAATCAAACCCTAAAAACATTATACCGTTGCTTATTGGGATGGTGATTGGGTATTTTATTTTCTTTACATAGATATTATGACTACAATTACTTCACCCCGCTACCTCACCAAATCAAGATTCAAGTTGGCGCTAGAATGCCCAACGAAACTTTACTATACTGCCAAAGACAAGGAATATAAGAACCAGCGCAAAGATGACCCGTTTTTGGCGGCACTTGCCGATGGTGGTTTTCAGGTTGAGGAACTTGCACGATTGGCTTATCCCGAAGGTGTTTTAATTCAAGCGGCGTCTGGCGCCTATGATGAGGCTGTGGCTGAAACTGAGGCTTTATTGGCGCAAGAAAATTGCGTCATCTTTGAGGCAGCCTTTCGTTTTCAAAATCTGTTTATTCGAACCGATGTATTGGTCAAAAGAGGCAATTTAATAGAACTCATCGAGGTTAAAGCAAAGTCTATTCTTTTGAGCGATTGGCCAAACGGCGCATTTTTAGCAAAAAGGGGAGGTATAGACTCTTCTTGGAAACCGTATCTTTTTGATATTGCTTTTCAAACGTTTGTCTTGACAAATGCCTTTCCAGAATTTGATGTGCGGCCGTATATGCAATTAGTCGATAAGTCGAAGAAAGCAAAGGTCAATAACATGAATCAATGTTTTCGCATCTCTAAGAAAGGGGATAAGCGCAAGGACACCATCCGCTTGGTCAATAGCATAGATGAAATTGGAGGCGATAACCTTCTTGCTCAAATCGACGTTTCGGAAATCGTTTCGGGTATTTTTGGTGGTCGATATTTTTACAGTACAGAGCTTACAGAAGATTTTGAAAAACTGGTGTGGCGCTTTGCCAATGCCTATCAAAGCGATCAAAAGCTGAATGCTGCCGTTCAATTTTCGGCATGCAAATCTTGTGAGTTCAAGAATTTTGATACTGATGGGCTCAAGTCAGGCTATCACGAATGCTGGTTTGAAAAGATGAACTGGGGGCCCAATGAATTTTCAAAACCCAATTTAATGGAGGTTTGGAATTTCAAAAAGGGCGGTAAGTTGTTGTCTGAAAATCAAGTCATATTGATGGAAGAGCTCAGTGAAGAAATGCACCAGCTAAGCACAGACCCTTACAAAATCAGTAATACAGAAAGACAGTGGCTGCAGATAGAAAAAGCGCTTTCGCAGGATGATTCTATTTTTGTTCAGGAAGAAAATTTAAAAGACGAAATGGAGCAATGGGAATTCCCTTTACATTTCATCGATTTTGAAACCAGTACCGTAGCCATTCCATTTAATACCAACCGAAGACCCTACGAACAAGTGGCGTTTCAATTTTCACATCACGTGCTTCAAGAAGATGGGCAAGTGTTACATCAGACAGAATACATCAATACAACTCCAGGTGAGTTTCCAAACTTTGCTTTTGTAAGGGCATTAAAGGAGGCACTTGGCACGAAAGGCACTATTTTTCGCTACTCGAATCATGAAAATTCAATACTAAATGCAATTCGGGTCCAACTAATGGAAAGTGAAGAGGCAGATAGCCAAGACTTAATCGATTTTATCGAAACCATTACCAATCGCAAGGAAGGAAATAGAAAAATTGAAGGTGTCAGAACAATGGTTGATTTATGTGAGGTTTATAAAAACTACTACTATGACCCTCAGACCAAAGGTTCCAACTCCATCAAGGCTGTTTTACCTGCTTTACTCAAGCGCAGCACTTATTTGCAAAATAAATATGCCCAACCCATTTCTCAAATAGGTCTTAGTTCAAAAAACTTTGGTGCCGATCATATTTGGTTGCAAGTCAAGGAAGGGCAAATTCAAGACCCGTATAAAACGCTTCCTCCCGTATTTGAAGAATGGAGCAACGACGAACTCGACCAACTTTCTGATATCGAAGACCTCAACAACGGAGGCGCAGCACTTACCGCCTACGGCTTTATGCAATACAGCGATATGTCAGAGGAGGAACGACAGCAATTGGCTAAGGCCCTCAAGAGATATTGTGAGTTAGATACGTTGGCCATGGTAATGCTTTATGAGCATTTTGTGGAGGTGGCTCGGTGTTAAGTAAAACGTATTACAAGAACTTGAAAAGTAAAAATATACAATTAGTAATTAGATCAATTTCATTAAAATGGTAGAAATAAAAATAAAAGGCGAGACATATTTAATTGATTTTAATGCAAAGAAGCTAGTAGATAAGGACGGCTCTAAATTGAAAAATGCAAAAAGCTATTTAAAACAGTATTGTATTCAAGAAAATATACCGTTTCTCATTGATTATACTACTCATGAATTTATAGGGAAGATTAAAAAACAGATGAAAAACATTTCTATTTCAAATCAATTATATGCTTCCAAGTTTACAGGAAAAACGGCCAAAAAGAGAGAAAAAAAGGTGCTAAACATTGGTAAAGTAGCAATTTCAAACGGCAAGGTAGATATTGAAAATTTTATTGGACATTCAAAAAAGATTCAGACTGAAATTGGTTCTTTCATCAAACATGTTGAACATCTTGTTGAAAATAGTTTTGTCCATAAAATTGATTGGAGCATTTTTACTCCTAAAAACATTTATAACGAATTTATTAGAAAGAATGTTAGTCAAAAACCTGGGGTATACCTTTGGTATGATGCAAAAAATCAAGAGGTGTTATATATTGGAATGGCAGGTAAAATAAAGACAAATGGAGAGTTAACCAATCACCCAATTAGCCAGAGACTGCAAGCCCCGAGAATTAAAGATTTAGAAACTAAAAAAGATATTACAACTAACCGATACATCCCTGCTGTTCTTGAGCTATTTGGACTTGAAGAAATCGAGTTTCATATTTTACCCTGCAAAGAGAATGAACCTGCAGCATATGTAGAGTCAATTTTACTCTACAATTATTTTAAGGCACATGGCGTATTACCAATTTTGAATAATGCGTTTTGACCCAATTAAAACAAAATAAAAACCAATTTGATCGATGTTCCTCGGGTTGGTAAAGTAGCGAGAGAAGAAATTTTGAGGTATTTGGAGAGGGGTTTTTACCAACAAAACGACTAAAGTAAACAAACCCTGGGCCTGCCTTGGATGAAATCAAGTTTCCCTTCATCCCAGAAAAGTTTCTGTTCTATTCGTTCTTGTTCCCAATTTTCACCATACTTGTTAAAAATTAACAACTCACCTCCACCCAAACGCACGCCAACACTAGAAAATAGTATCAGCCCACTATTTTTGAAGTCTTTTGAAAGTACATCTTTGATGTTTAATGTAAATTCAATTTCACCTTCCAATTGCAGCTCCCCTTTTATATAGGAACATAAAAATTGACGATTGATATTTAAATTATTGTATGAAATTGTGAAATTTGCTCCCCGAGATAGACTACATTCAAAATTGTAATTTGGCGTTGAAGCTAAATTCATTACAAAATGATCGATATGATTTACTTTTCGATGCTCACCAAAAAACAACTCTTCTTTATTAAATTTTACCAACCTAATGTCTTCATTTGAAAGCAATTCAGGATTCAAATCTAGCTTTTCGCGTGAACTCACATCGAGCATAAATCGTTCTCCTGAAAATTGTATTTTACCTTTAAATTTCATGTCTTCATTTGTTTTAATTTTCGAAATATACTGTATTTAATTAATTAATGCACTTCTTAAAACAACTCTCAGAGAATAAATTGCATACTGCAATTGTAAAAAAAGTGATTGATGTCCCTGCCTATTTTTTAAAGTTGCAATATAGGAGTAGCGCTGATTTTAAAGTATTTCGAGAGAAATGCATATGTTTTAGGTTTAGATAATTATTTTAGTATTTAAAAATCAAATCATATGGCTATCACAATTCACATCAGCAGTATTCCATCCGGTTCTGAGGATATGATTGACAACTTTAATCTTCAAATGGACGATTCCTATGGCCCAGCGGACAACGTAGTTTGCAAGGCAGAAGATGAAGACGAAGAAGATTCACTTTGGGACTGTTATTATCATTATTCCAATCTCAGTTTTGACGATGTAGATTGGGATTACCTTAGTCTTATCGGAGAAGAAAATGAAGCTTATTGTTTGGTGTATGACCACGATAATAAATGTCGCCGCGGATTTTGGTATGATGAAGATGCCGAATGGATTGACCAAGAAACTGGTGCATTGGAGGAGTATGAGGCACTTGCCTGATCACCACCTCACCTGAAACCCTACATTCAAGTTATAGAAATAAACATCGATTGGTAGCGGTCGGTAATAATCAATGTTTTGGTCATAGTGCAAGACCATTGAGAGGTGCTTGTTGACTTCAAAGTTGAGGTTCATATCTAAGAACCACCTCGGTTGTGTGAAATGAGCGAAGGAATCGTTCATGGGAAATTGCACGAATGTACTTGCTGAAAGGTCGACGCCTTTTTTGAGTTGAACGGCTGTTTTGGCAGAAAAGTTGAGGCGAGGAATAGCTCTGAAAACAATAGATTCAATGTCACCACCGAAGGCATAACTGCTCAGATTAGGATTCCATTTTTCGTATTCATAAAATGCACCAATGCTCATGAAAAGGTCATCTGTTTTGTTGTCCCAGAATTTGAAACGGGCATTACAACCGGCTAGTGCCCGATTTTGCAGCCCCCAAACACCATTCCATTGGTATTGAACGTAATAATCAGGAGCAATTCTTTTTTTATCGTTATCTCGAAGGCGCATTTGGAAATATCCATTGTTTTCTAAGATCGCTTTGCCGTTGAAAGAGGCATCTGTGTTCATGAGTGCAATGAGCAGTTTGTCATTTTTAAAAAAACGGTCGTATTCGGCAACATTTGTAAACTCAAGTAAGTTTTTCTTTTGTTTGTCGCTTGAAAAGCTGACATTCCAAGAAAAGAGTTGTTTTCTCGGGATAGAATCTTGGCCGTTTTCTCTGTCAACGTTTAAAATCTGAGCTTTTAAATTGGCGGCCAAAACGCAGGCAAAAAACACTGTAAAATATTTCATTTATATTCGCTTCTAAAATTGACGTTATGATACAATTGCTTAAAGATAATTTGAAATTAATTAATAAACTGAGTGCGCTTTTTATCATTTTGAGTGCGATCAGTATTGGTGTCGAAGCAAGTCTGAATGCGAAGGATCAATTCTTGAACATTTTTTATTTTCTAGACATCGTCATTATCAGCTATTTCACCTTTGAATTGGTCGTGCGCATTCTTTTCAATGACAAGCCTTTGAAGCAGTTTCTACCTGCATTAAAGAAGTACCTATCAAAAGACCAAAAATCAAATATAGATGCGGAAAAAGCGCTCATAGAAGAATGGTTATGGCTGATTTTCGACGGTCTGTTAGTTATTATGGGCTTTATTGCTTTGTTTCGTCACTTGGTAGAACATCCACAACTTATTTTGTTGCTCCGTCTTTTTAGGGTGTTTCGGATATTCAGAATTTTCGAACTCAATCAAACCCTTAAAGACATCGAAAAGAAAATCATTTCAGTCGTTCCTACAATCGCTACCTTCTTGGTCTTGATTTTCCTCATTTTATATGCTTACGCCATTGTCGGTATGTACATGTATGATTTTGCCAAATATGAAACCATCGATTTCTCGGGAGTATACGCTGCCATGACAAGTCTATTTGTCATGATGACCAACGGATGGTCTGATACTTTAATCGAATTGAGATCGCACCATGTTGTGCCAAATATCTATTCGGACATTTATATCATTTCCTTTTTCATCTTTTCCGTCTTAGTGACCCTCAATGTCTTTTTAGCCGTCATGACCTCGCAAATTCAAGATAAACTGGTCAAAGACATTGCCGACGATCAGGATGAACTCTTAGAAAAAGACAAGCAAATCCTTAGCGCAGAACATTTGCAGCAAACGGAAATCCAAGCATTAAATGCCAAACTAGATACAATACTTGAGCGTTTGAATAAAGAGTAATCAACGATCTTCAAAAACCCAAACGGCATACTTTTCAATTTTTGTTTCCTGTGTTTTATCATCTTTGACCATTACAGGAACTTCTATCATCCGGCTAAATCGGCTATTTGATCCGGCATTCTGATTTAAAAAGGTTTCAATTTTATTAGTGATATCTTTCGGGGCGTCAGATGAACTAATTCTGGGAATGTAAGGAACAACTCGGTATTTCATGGGTTTTTTTTGATATGTTAAACAATAAATAAATGGTTTTGCCAAAAGTCAGTGGCGAAATTTAATTCTTCGGCGCTCATCCAGTTGCTCGGAAAAGCCGGCGCGTAATTTCCAGGAAAAGCAGTAATCCATGCGCCTTCGTCTGATCGAACAACTACCAATTTATTGGTAAAAGGTAAATGGTCTAATTTAACAGCATCTACAGAAACGCCATTTCTATCCAACTTAAAAATATCATTTTGATGCACGAAGTTTCTGGCAATAATTTGCTCAGTGCCCACTACATTTTCAAATTGAAACACTGAGGCAATTCGACCATTTGATTGATTAATTTGTTCTGTAGGTTTTATTCCAATGATAAGGGATTCAAGGTCAAATGGATTTTGACAAAATGCTTGCTTAAACTTTGAGCCAATTACTGCCAATTGATCTTTGATATCTTTTTCTGAATATCCAAAACCTAAAAATTGATCAATTAAATTTTGATCAATTGAATTAAAATGCTTGAGCAAATAAAAAGCCTGCTCGTTGGTCATGCTTTACGCTGTTTCCATTTACGAACAATTTTTTTCTTTTTCTCAGGGAAGAGGTAGGCAAGTAAGGGAACGGCCAAAATGATAGCAATAATTACCACAAGTGGGTAATAACTAAAATAACCTAGCCCAACAGTTTTTCTGCCGATCTCAAGGTATTCAATAACGGGTTGTAAGCCTGAAATAGAAGTCATGGCACCCACGAATGTCAAAAGCAAATTGGATCGTTTCTGCGCTTTTTCTTGTATCGCCTGTGAAATCCGATTGATGCGCTCTTGAAATTTTTCTAATTCTTCATCGATTTGCAAGCCATTACGATGATGATGGAAAATAAGATTGGGTAGAAAATTATACGATATATGGCTTAGATTATAGGTGTTGAGAAAACTCTCAAATTCGTCTCGGACCTTTACTGAATCATCACCCATCTCTAAATTGTATCTAAATAAATTGTATTTAATGAAGATGTTGTAGAGATAAATCCTAAAATAGGTCTGAGTCCAGGTGAGTTTCATTCCTAAAGCCGAATTCGGGTATGGTGAGGTGATAAAACCCTCGCCTACTACGGTAAAAGTGTCAAAAAGAGGTAAAATGGTATAGTTGTTAAACACAGATATTTTGTCTGTCATTAAAAATTCAAAATATGTGTTACTTGGTGAATTATAGCTATTTCCACCAGCAGAACCAATCATAGAGACCGTACCAAGATCATAAAGTAGTTTTTCTCGAGTTGCTAAATCAATATGATTTTCTTTTTCTGGAATGTCGATTACAGAAAACAATTTAAACTTACTACCAGAAAATTCATCTACATGAATTCGTTTTTGATCTTTGGAACTAATTTGAATGCCATCTAATAAATGATCTTCTATCCATGAAACCCAGGTTTGATCCACACCTTTATATCGAACGGTTGATTCAAAACTACGTGCGCAAAACATGACATCCGACAAATGAGACAACTCAAGTTGCCTAGGGCTCAGCTGAATACTAAAAAAGTGCAAGCCATTTGGAAATAGGAAAAGTTCGACTAGGTTGAAGTCAGTTGAAATTTCAGTTACGTTTTTGAAGGCCTCTTTAATAAATGTAATTCCTTGGGCTGATTGCAATTGAAGTACTTTAACACTTGACTCTTCTTGACCAAAGAAAAATAAATCTCTGAATTCAGGATAATATTGGTTCTTAAGTTTTGATTTTGTTTCGTCAGTTAAGGTCTCAATTTTATAGTTTTTCTTGAAGAAGCGATTGAGTAAGGACTTTGAGTATTTTTCTTCAAAAATACCAACGAGTTTAATGATTGCGGCGTTCGCCTGAAGTTGTGCGTGCATGTTTAGTTTAAATATGTTTCATTGACCCAACAGAAATCTTGTTTTTAGCATATTCTTTTTAGTCTTCCAGAACTTTTACCAAATTAACAAAATATTGTTTTTATCCACAAACTGAATCCTTCTTGGACTGCTTTTCATATATTTGGGAATGACCAAACTGCTACTCAACAGAAGTAATTCTGTGAACTATACCATTCATGGCCAAGACCTCGTCTTGAACTTTGAATTTCCGCAGGCACGTTTTGTCTCTATCTACTACAACGAAATCCCAGTTACAGATAAGTTCAAAACTCGACCTTATTGGTTTTGGAAACGCAGAAGCTGGTTTGGTAATTCAGGCGTATTCAATGCCCACATCAATGTTTATCATCCCTATATCAGACTCACCATTTGGTCAAAATGGATGATGCCCAAAAGAATCATGATTCCGTTAAAGGTAAATTATGTCAAGGTTCAATCATCTTTACCAAGTTGGCAACTGAATATGCCAAAAAAATTAAAAAATCCTAGATTATTTTTGGGTACAGGTATTCAAAAGTTACAAATCCCTCGGTTGATTGAAAATAAAAATCATTTTAAATCAATTGAATTTGAGTTGAACTCAGAATATTCGGATCCCGATGAATATCTAAAGTATAAAACCAATCATTCAATTTATATTAAAAACAAAGAAGTATGGAAAACCCAACTTACATAAACAACGTTTGGAGGCCAACTAAATTTTTATGGTGGTGCGCTGGTGCTGATGCCTATTTTCTGTCAAAAGCACCGATGCAAGACCGAGTTAAATATGCCGGAATTGGGGGTATTGTTTTATGTACTGGCTTGTTAGCAGCTTTTTCAGGCGGCTTTGCCTTTTACACCATTTTTGGTCCTAAAAATAATGCGATAAACGATGCTACAAGTATTGGAACCAATTTCGGATCAATTATTTTCGGAATCATTTGGGGACTTATTATCTTGAACCTCGACCGTTTTATTGTTTCCTCGACTGGTAAAGGAGATGGTACAGATAAAGTTACAATTAAAGAACTTGGTCAAGCTTTACCTCGTATCATTATTGCGCTCATTCTTGGTTTCGCCATTTCAGCACCTTTGGAAATTAAAATCTTAGAATCTGAGATTGATGCAGAACTGAGTGCCTTTCAAAAAGAGCACGAAGAAAAACTTAATGACCAAACAGATATTTTGTTCAAGCAAAAAGTGGCTGAACTCGAGAAAGACAAGGCTGAATACGAGAAGAAGTTAAAAGGATATGAAGCGGAACTCAAAACCTATGACGACGAAATTGATGGTTTGGTAGCGGTTCAACAAGCAGAGATGCAAGACAAACGCGCTTATGGTTTTGGCCCTGTTGCTCGTAAAATGCAAGCCGATATCGATACGAAAAGAGCTGAAAAAGATAAGTTTATCAAACTAAAAGCAGCCGAGGTAGGTGCTTGGCGCAAACAATTAGATTACAAGGTCGGCAAAATCAATCAAATCGACGATGAGCTTCGTCAGGCTCAAAAAGACAACAAGAAGAATTCCGATCATTATGATGGTTTATTGAAGCGCATTCAAATCTCTCACGAAATTGGTGGCTGGATACCTTGGATCATTCTTTGGGTTTTCTTGTGTATTGAAATGGGCCCGATCTTCTTTAAAATGATGCTCAACAAAGGCCCTTACGACTACATGGTAGAGAACTACAACAAAATGCGCCAAGTAGAAGCAGGTGTCATTTCTGAAAGTTTGCTTTACGAGAGTGTCAATGGCATTATGCACATGGAGAAATATACTTACCTCGACTACGAAACGGCTAAAGCTGAAAGAGAGGAGAAAATGCTCAAGCAGAAGGAACTCAATAAGCAAATCATTGAAGAATGGAATAAAACCACTTCAAAAGATATCAAAGAAAACCCTACAAAGTACTTCCAAAACGATCAACAAGCCTAAGGCACATGCTTGAAAAACTTGCCATCTACTTGCTAGGTCTGGAACCTGAATGCTATCATACAGCATCGCAACAAGAAAAGTCCTATATCAATTGGGTGCTTTTCTCGTTTGCCGCTGTATTGGCATCATGTCTAGCCGCAATGTTCGTGATTGGTTTATTTGTTTCCGGAAGCCAAATTATTGCTCTTTTGATTATGCTGTTAGGTACGTTTGTATTTGTGAGTATTTTTCGATTTTCCTTGATACTCATCAAGCCCGAGCTAACATTCTTGGTAAAATTCAATCAAACGGTATTGCAAACTACCTGGAAAGAAAAATGGCAACAAACGTTAACCGGCTTGAAATCTTGGCGCGCTTATTTGAAAACCATCCGTTGGAAACCAGATGTGGCCATCCCAGGCTTTACGTTAGTTTTTAGGTTATTTTACATGGGTTTACTCGCTTTTGTTTTGGTGTTCCCGATCACGACCATTTTTCATTGGCAGCGCACCATGTCCTATAACCAAGAATTGCGAGACAAAGCACTCCAAGTTTATACCAAAGGCTTGACCGAGCAACGCACATTGCTAGCATTTGAAAGTGATTTTTCGACTGCCAAAAAACTCAGTTGGTACGAAGATAAGGTGAGCAATGAGTATTTCACGATGCAGTTGTTTAAACATGCCAGTACCTATCCAGAATTCAAACTCATGATTTGGTTTGTCGGCATCATTCTGTTTTTGCCACACTTTTTCTTGTTTCGCATGATGCGTAAAAAGGAGTTCGTTTACCAAGCGGCTGTGCAAGAACGCTTCAAACAACTTATTGAGTCAAATTATTCAGAACTTGAAAAATCAGCCAAGAAAGTCCTTGCAAAATATGATCTTTTCGAGCCAGAAAAACACTTGAAGTTTCTGCAAAAAGGAAATCCGTACCAAGAGAAAGATGAACCCTTGATGCGTGAAAACATCAGTTTTAAAGACTTACAAAACCAAATCAATACCCTTAACCCAACGGCATGAAAACGATTGTGACCTACTACAGAGGAGTCATGCGCTGCCAGTTTTCTACGCAGCGAGCCAAGGAATTGGGTAAAGAACACCGTTCAATTTTCCGCCACATTGCACTTGAGCCAACTTTTGAATTGTTCGCTTCTGAAGAAATTACAGAAGAAACCTACAAAGCGGCAGTGTTGGCCATCAATGAAGGGCCGTTTTTACGTCACACCGAACGAGAAGTAGTTGATTATTATCACCAGGACTTAGCACCTGACGGCAAGCGCATGTATGCCGATGAAATTTGGATGGGTGTAGAAACCGAACCGCAAATTGTGGATACCAAGTCTTGGGATTGGGATAGCCTGCGGTTTGACGCCATTCCACCCAAATACCTGCACGATTGTTTTTTGGCCTACCATCCGAATGCCAATCATGGTAGAATAGGTGGGCCTGTCTATTTAAAGCGGGTTCAAGAAATCGACGAAAAAGGACAAGAAGTATTTGCTAAAGCAGATACTGAAGCAACTAGGGCAATTCTACTTGAAAAGCAAGGTATATTTCAAGAAACACGAGGTTGTGCAAGAAAGGTATACGGTTTCAATTCAGGTATAAAGAATTGGATCAATTCGATCTTTGGCGGCATATTTGGCAACACGTTAATTGGAAATGAGCCCAACGGCTGTATGCCAAGTTTATTCCCGAGCGGTTGTTCGGGTGCCGGTTGCCAGCGTTTTGGCTGCGGCATTCTGAGCCTCTTAGCTTCTTTGGCATTTTTATTATGGATGCTGCGCTGCCTGCTATTTGGTGATTGCGGCAACCAAGATCCTAATAAAGTGAGGGTAGTGGAAAAGATTGTTCATGATACTATTTACGTGGAAAAAAACTCAAAAGTAGAAACAGTTACCTACGTGGATGAAACGACAAATACTACAGTTAAAACAATCAGTTTACCCAACGTCCAATTTGAGAAAAACAAAGACAAGTTATTGCGATCATCGATACCTCAGCTCAATGAATTGGTTGCATACCTCCTAGAAAACAAAGAAATCGCTGCCGAAATCATTGGCCACACCGATGCAGATGGCGATGCAGAGGCCAATCGTATTTTGTCACAGAAAAGAGCAGAGGCAGTTCGTCAGTACCTAATTAGAAATGGCGTAGAAGCCAACCGAGTGAAGGCAACAGGAAAAGGCGAAGCAGAGCCAGTTACAGATAATAGCACTGCAGAAGGAAGGGCCATGAATAGGAGGGTAGAGGTCAAACTATCTCAGGCGAGTACGTCCAAAACCACAAGAACCCAAGAACAACGAAGACAAGAATAGTGGCTAATCCGCATATTAAATATTACAAAGCAAGTTTTAGCGGCATTTTAGTAAGCCGTGAGCAAGCGCATTTGCCCTATTACCAATTCAATGAAATAGAGTGGGAGCAATTGAAATTTGAAAATCTCGAACCTCTAGATTTTTACGAAGCATGGGAAGAGCAAACCAGTAATTCTTGGTATCGCAAAACGCTCAAGCCCTACAAAAACATGTTCTTGTCTAGGCAAATGATTTGGCGTTGGCCTAAAATTATTTCTGCCAAAGACTTCCCTTGGATCAGAGGTGTCAAATGGCAAAGGCCAGTGTTTAGAAAAAGACCCCACTTGGTCATTCCAGTCAATGAAAAATTTCAATTGCATGAAACCCTGCACGAGGTTATTCTCAAACAAATCACTTTTATCGAAGATGGCAAGGAATGGTTTGGCGGATATCGCAGAGCAGCGGGAACTGCCTTATTTCAAGTTCATTTAGACCCACCAAAAAAACCAAAACAAGTTGTTGCAGAAGCAGCACCAGCCCCAACCGAAAATACAGTTGTTGAGAGCGAAATCAAACTCAATGAAACAGGTTCAGGTGTAAGTAATATTTGGTCAATTAACCAGCAACTGCAACAAGAGGCAAGTGTGGTTTCACCGGTTCAGGCTCCGTTGCAAATGACGCCCAAAGGCAATCGCCGTTGGCGTTGGTTTGTTTTGTTATGGTTGTTGTTGTGTTTGTGGAAAGCACCTGCCTTGTTGGTTCCAAGTTTACTCATTATCGGTGCCATTTCATTTTATCGCTATTTCAGAAAAGCTTGTTTGGGGCTTTTGGTCTCATTGTTCTTATTCGCAATTGTTGGCTATGTACTCATGCAGATTTTGCCCGGACAAGGTGAGCAACAAGATGCTGTTAAAACCGAAGATGGCACTATTAAAATTTTACCTCCAAAAGCAACTGATAATAAAGATCTGCTTTCCCAAAAAGAAATTACTTGGTGGGATTTTATTAAAAACAAATTTGATATTGCTTACGCTACAAGTGCCACTAGTTTCTTTGAATCAGAAAGCGCTCATGCTCAAAAAGCTGAACAAATACAGGCGCAAAATAGTGTCGATTATTACACCGAACTATATGCCTCCATGCAAGCAATGGACGCTCCGAAATTAGACAGCATTGTAGCTAAATTTAGAGCAAAAGCCCAGGCCAAAAACCTCAATAGTGTACAAACCGCCGAAATGGTGTGCACGTTTGTGCAAGAAATCCCTTATTTCTTGGTTCACGACTATTCTTGTCAGAAAGCAGTCGCAGAGTCGGGTTCAGCGTTTTTAGCTGAATATCATAGCGAGAACAAACCTTGTCTGCCTGAAATTCCTGGTGGTGTCCAATCTCCTTATGAATTCATGCACAATTTAAAAGGTGATTGCGACACTCGTAGTTTGTTAGCCTTTACCATTTTAAAAGAACTGGGCATTTCCGCTTCTGTATGGATCAGTGAAACTTATGGGCATTCTGTGTTAGGCGTTGGCTTGCCAGTTGGCTCTGGTTTTTACAAAGAGGTAAACGGTCGCAAGCATTATGCAATTGAACTCACTGCAAAAGGATTCCGCTTGGGAATGATATCCCCCGAGCAACAAATAGAAAGTAATTGGGATGTCGCTTTATTTTATAACCGTTAAGTCATGAGTGTTATTATCATTTTTCAACTTTTAGTTGCCTTTGTCTTGGGCTTCACCGGCTTGTTTATCATCCATCGTGTGGTAACTGGTTTTTTAGTGCGCAATTATCAAATCGATGACACCGATAACATCTCTTTAAGTGTGTTTCAGGTTGGGGTTATTCTTAGCGGCGCCTTGATTTTATCTGCAATTGTTGATCCGGCAGTAAATGCCATTCGCATCCTCAATCCAGAAGGCACCCTCAGTTTGTCTACCATGGGAAGCGCTTTGGGTTATATTGCCTTGTTTGCCATCATCGGTATCGTAGCCACCTTCCTTGTTATTACTGGTGGTTTGGTCACTATTTTTCAGATGACGAAGGTCAATGAAATAGAGGAAATGAAAGCCAAGCGCATTAATTCATCGTTAATTGCCGCCGCACTCATCATCGGCATATCTTACATTGTGAGTGACTACTGCGGCCATTTGTGCGAGGCAATGATTCCATATCCTGAAGTGTTACAAATTAGATAGTTCAATGAAACTCCTAAAGAAATTTCAATCTTTGAGTTGGTTTTATCAACTACTTATTTTAGTGCTTACCGTTGCGTTATGCTTTTATTTGTTTAAAACCTATTTGGTTTTAATCCTCATAGTGGCTTCAATCATTTACCTAAAGCTCGTGTGGCGAATTATATTTTGTAGGGCCAAACAAACTGAAAAAGGTGTTGAATTTAATTTGTCAAGATTTGCTGAAATTGTGCTGATGCTATTTTTTGTACTGATGGCAATCTTGATGGTCTATGGAATTTATTCTAGTAGTTCCCCTTGGTATGGATATATTTTTCCGATAATTGTTCTCTTTGTTCAATTTGCAAGTGTTATTCAAGTTTGGTCAAACCGAAATGATTTTATTCGAATCAAGGATAATTTAATTTCATTTAAAGACAATGACAAAGAAGGGTCTATTGAATTTAAAGTCCTTGAAATCGAAGAAAGAAAAACGGAGGCTTTTGAATTTAAAATGTCAGGAGATGCCACGGGTCCTTTTTTAATTGCAATAGATCAACAAAATCAAAAACACGCTTTTGATTTAAAAATGATGAATTTGAATGGCCACGTACATGCACTAAAAACGTATTTAAAAACTATAAATAAAGATGAAGTTAATTAAGTTTAATCACTGGGGCAAGCTAGTGATATTACCACTAAACCAAATTTCATTGATTCAATTCACGGAAGGAGATGGGACCTCAGGTTATGGTTACGAAATGACATTGTTTACCACTTCTTCGGAGAAAATCGTTTCTACATATTCTTTTTACTTAAAGAAAAAAAATAGGGAGGAAATTGTTTTGGCAATTGAAGAGTTTTATTCCAATGAATTAAAAATTTGGAATATAGATGAGTCATTGCCATTTATACAAAGAATTTAAATGTTAATTAAATCAATTAACATGAATAAGAAAGTACAGGATTCTGAAACCATTTTAACAGAGCTCATGATACCTAGCTATGCCAATTTTGGCGGCAAAGTGCATGGAGGCATCTTACTTTCATTAATGGATAAAGTAGCATACGTAACCGCCGCCAAGCACTGCAGTGGCTATGTGGTGACAGTTTCGGTTGAAGGCGTAGAATTTTTGAGTCCGATTGAAGTTGGTGATCTTGTTAGTTTGAAAGCACGGGTCAATTATGTCGGAACAAGCTCCATGATTGTGGGTATCAGGGTAGAGGCGCTTAATCCGAAATCTGGAGAAGTCAGACACACCAATTCTTGTTATTTTACGATGGTAGCCAAAAATGAAAATGGCCATCCCACTCAAGTCCCCGGACTCCGCCTCACCGATGAAGAAAGCCTGAGGCGTTTCGCTGAAGGAAAAGCCTTAAAAAGTCTTGCGAAGCAAAAAAGACAGTTACTCAAAGAAGAGTTTCATACTAAAAACACAGCCGAACTCATCTCTTTTTTGGAAGGTGAACGGATGGAATTCCTTAGTTAAATCCGCCAGACACTTCTATCTTTGCACAGATTGAAGCCCATTGGCACTAATTGATCTGCAAAACAATTTAAAAGTAAAGTTGGATCTTTGGAGTATACAAAAAGTAAATCTTCAGGTTCTATTTTTATGTTTTCAATTAGAACTGCCCGAATTTGAAACCATTCTGAAAAAGTTAAACCACTGACAGGTGAAATATGATGTTGTTGAAAATCACTGAAATGAAGTGTGATGATTTCAATTTGTTTGTCACCTGTTTTGAGTTCATACCATGATTGATTCATTAATAACTCTCTAAATGGCAATAAATAAGCGGAATGTATCTTAGATATTTTGTTGAACTGGATATTCAATTTTTTTAGGCTAGCCTGGGACTTTGGTTTAGAATTTAGAAGATTAATAACTAAGGGTTTGCTTTGTTCAATGGTATTTAACTCAATAATTTTGGATAGTTCGGAATTTTTAAAATCATTGAAATCTATTTTGAAAAATAAACTACGCTGTTGGGTATCTTCATGAAATCCAAAGTGAGTAAATTGAAAACCGGTGTGTTCTAAAATTCGAAAAGCAACGGTATTATTGGATCGACAATTAGAATGTAGATATGGATATTGTTGCAATAACATTTGAGTCATGGCAACCCATGCCGTTAGGTAATTTCTAGAAAACCTAGAATTATTTGGCCAACCCATACCATGAATGCTTACAATATTATTTAATTCAGGAATGATTCGTATCATCCCAAAGATTAAACCATCAAGGTCCAATATAAAGTAATTCGTTGTCCATTGAAATTCTTGCGTAAATTTTTCAAAGCTGCCGTGATTGGAATAAACTTCACCTAATATCTGAGCAGGAATATTTTTGTGTACCCAACTTAAGTGTTGGAGTTCAATCTTTTGAACAACCACACTTTTATTGATGCAAATTGTTTCAGGTAATCGCATGCTATGTTGAAAGCCATTTTGCAATTGTCTTGGCTATAGGCTGCTCGGTTAGTTCTTCAATCCATAGCCATTGACCATTTGGGTTGCATTCTAGAAAATACCAATTACCGTCTTTGCCTTCGATTAAATCCATTGCTCCAAATGACATTCCTAAATCAGACATGTATTTGTGTATTTTGGCTTCAACTTCTCTTGGTAGGCCTTCATAATAATGTGGGATGCTCTCTGATTTTACTTTTCGCCAGTCGGCCTTTGCTAAATCTGAATTTGTTTTTTGTGAATCAATTACACAAGGAAAAATATCTTTACCTACAATTGTGACACGCCATTCTCTTTTTTTTGGAATGTATCTTTGAATATAATTATAGGTTGAAGATAGTTCTGACGAATAATTAAACAAATCTTTGGAATGTAATTTTTCTGAAAAATAAGGAGTCCAAATTTCATTTTCGACAATTCCTCTTGCTTGTAACGGTTTGACAATAACGTACTCAAAGTGCTTGCAAAATTCGATGATTTTTTTTGAATCATTTGAAATTATAGTTTCAGGAACGTCAAAGCCAATTTGTTTTGCTTTTGTAAGTTGTAATATTCTGGAAGAATTTATTTTGTCAAAATGTGGATGACCTAGCCATTTGATATTAGTCAACGAGTTCAAGGCATGGTATAGCGCTCCCCATGCTTCGTCAATAATGATTTCAGATAAGTCAGAAGTTTCTGATTTCGGCTTGAGTGGTCGCCGATAATAAACACATTTGATCGCTGATAAATCAGTAAAATGGGTGTTGTATGCAGAAAATTCTGTGCAGTGTTGTTTTTTATCGAGGAGAAAAAATAAATTACTTTCGGACAATAGTGTTTCAGTATTCAGTCTAAAAACAGCGTTACTCTTTAGATGTGAAATTACTGCGTCCGCATGAGGGTCGTCTTCATTTGTTACGACTAAAATCATATTGCTAATTAGAAACTAGATGCTGCTCCAGTGGGAAATAGCTTCTATTTGAAAAGCCACAGCTTGTTCAATGATAGCTAATTTTTGTTCGTTAAAATTAAGTTCTGAGGCAAGTTCCTGTATAGCATTTTTTTCTTCGATGCTGTAACCGTCATGAACATGACAGATACCAATTGCATCACGAATAAGAAAAGGCGCAAAAATTTCTACAACTTCTGTTGAAAGGTTTAAATCTTTTAAATTGTGAATCGGAGTTTTCTTGGCATCAGCTAAAATCTCAGGACTCCAACCATGCAGTTCAATGAAGTTCAAAATTGCTTTTTCTTCTTCGATATGCATCCCGTCTAAATGTGCAAAATGCAACAACGCGCTTACGTATTTTACGGCGTCTTCATACTTCCCATCAACGATTGGAAAATGTTCAAATATACTTTTCATTGCTAAAAGAATTAATCGTCCATTACTTGGTCTGCTTCATCTTTAGGTTTTGTGCCATCTGTACCCTTGGCACATGATGTGGATTTACCCATGTAAAGAATTCCGGTTTGTGTTTTTGGGTCGTAGATTACAGGATTCTGTAGAGCTTGCTGTTGCACATGGTGCGAAGCTAACTTATGAATTAACGGTGCTCCTTGTTTCATTGTTTTTTTGTTTAAAAGTATAAATTATTTTTAATTAATTCACATACCCAATCAACTTTCTATACTTGACTTCCACTTCTTTAAATTCCAAAACATCTGAAAGTTCAATGCTAGATTTGAGTGCTTCGGTTCGTTCCGATTTGGCTAGTTCAGCCAATCTTAACTTTTGATTTTTAAGCACTTCGTTGACAATCTTTCGAATCTCTCGGGCGTTACCAAATCCTTTTTGACGTTGTTCGCTGAGGTGTTGAATGTACGTTTCTATTATCGCATTCGCCTCAGTGGTGAGTGTTTTGCCTTCCTTTTCAAATTGGTCTTTGCATACTTCCAAAAGTTCTGATACGCCGTGGTCTTCAAAATGAAATAATTTATCAAAACGTGATTTCAAACCAGGATTAGACGTTAAGAAATTCATCATGAGTTCATCATAGCCAGCGACAATCACGATAAACTTCCCTCGGTGGTCTTCCATCATTTTAAGTAAGGTATCAACAGCCTCGACACCAAAATCTTGATGACCTCGTCCCACCAAATTATAGGCTTCGTCGATAAATAAAATCCCGCCAAAAGCTTCTTCTATTTTCGCTTTGGTTTGTATGGCCGTATGCCCAATGTATTGAGCCACCAAGCCACTACGATCAACCTCTACGAGGTGGCCTTTATCTAAAACGCCTAGCCCTTTGTAGATGTCGGCAATGATACGTGCAACTGTTGTTTTACCGGTACCCGGATTGCCTAGAAACACCATGTGTAAGGCAGATTTTTGATGATCGAATTGTTCTTCCTCAATATCGTAGCGAATGAGTTTTACCAATTCTTCTACCTCTGCTTTTAGACTTCTAAGACCAACAAGTGCTTGCAGTCTTTGAAGGGCATCATTCAGGATAGTTTCATCGTAACCCTGTTTAACTGGCAATGCTTCGGCTATCGATTTTTCGTAGGCGGCATCTGCTTCTTTCTGCCGTTTGTACTCCTTGTATAATTCAAATAAATATAAGGCAAGAAAGAAAAGTAGGGTAAGGGTTGCAAGAATACCAATTACTCCCATAATTATCCAAAAAAGTGACATCTGTTAAGCAGTTTTTTAATATATTGTTGAAAGTTACAAAAAGCTATGACAGCAGACAAACGACCAGAGCGCCCACCAAGAGATAGGAGCCGCATGATTTGGGAACCTACAAAGGTGGTTAGGTCCGTCAACATACCTCTAAACGAAGGAATCATATGCATTCTCGGCGCAGCGCAAAGCTGTACCAATACCAAAAAATGTAACCGCAAGAATTCCTGTAACGAATCATTGAAACCATTTTTTAAATGAACCAGCACCTCGAACCTACCTACCTCCGCTACATCTACGACGGCCTCATCAAAGGAAGCATCCATCCAGAGAATGCCGCAGAATTACCAGATGGATTAATTGATATGTATGTAAGATGTCATTGAGGGATTTGCTTTGGAAAGTCAGCACTTATCTTTTACTAAACAAGAACATTAATAAAGAAAAATCATGTTAGATCAACTTTATAAGGAAATGAAAAATAATGATTTTTCAGAAGTTGAAAAACTAAAAGATCTCAATTTTTATTTTAAAACTTGGGATTCAAAAAGTGTCGAAGAATTAGCATCTTATAACAAGGAAATATTCATCGAGTTTCTTTTAGAAAATACCCACAGAATGACGTCAATTAATGAAGTTGAACTTTGGGGTTTTCCGTCAGAAAGGTTAGATGAGTTTTTATCAGGAATAAAAAGTTTAAAGAGCATAAAACACACCCAGGGTAAATATACTTTTCCAAAATCAATCTTTTTAAATAAGGATTTGGAATACCTCAGTCTGACACTTTCACCGATAAAAACGATACCAAAAGAAATAGGCCAACTTAAAAAACTTAAAACCTTAATCTTCGGTAACACACAGATACAAAAACTTCCTGAAGAACTTGGACAACTAAATGAATTAAGAGACTTAACAGTTTATACAAAACTTAAGACAATCCATAGTACCATTTCAAGTAATGTGCATTTGACAAACATAGATTTAGGATCAAATAAATTAACAGAGTTTCCGGAAGGATTTTATAAATTAGATAATCTTGAAACTTTGGACCTTTCGGGAAATCCAATTGAAACATTCAATTTTCAAATGGCAAAATGGCCAAAGTTAAAACGTATGGATATCAGTCGAACTCCATTTGGAATTTATAGAAACAATGTCGAAATGCTGAATAAAAAGTTCCCGAATACTGAGATTATAGCAGGGGCTGGAAATTTGTTCGTCGAAGACAATAAAAGCGGGATATATTTAAACTGTACAAAAACAACTTATAAATGATCCACGTCGAAACCAAATACTTAAGTATAAACAAAGATGGTCATGTTAAAGACAGTCTTCCAAAACTAAAATAAAATGAAATATTTAAATTTTAACAATCTAAAAAATGACAATTATAATGGTCTAGAATTTATTTCTTCATCCGACATCAATAGTTGGTTTATTGTATATTCTCGAATTGATACAAAATCATACACAGGACATTTAGGGTTAGACTATAAATTTTCTAATCTTGAGGGGAATATTATTGTTCTGAAGAATGATAACTATGTTGAGAATTTAGAATTAATAATTCAAGAAACTAATGAAAAAGTAGATGTTTTGTTTCGAATATCGGATGAGGGAAATATAAACTTAATTTCAAGGCTTAATTCCAATTTAGAGATAATAGAGTCAGGAAATTGGGAAGAAACAGAAATTGTATTAAATCAACAATCTTTTTCAACTATCGAAGATTTGGTAAAAAGAATTGATGAGTATTTCTTTTATGATTTTTTTGAAGCGTACTAACAAAAAACTAACCTTGCCCCACCTCGAACCCACCTACCTCCGCTACATCTACGATGGCTTAATTAAAGGAAGCATCCATCCAGAGAATGCCGCCGAATTACCAGACGGCCTCATTGGCATGTACGAAGAGGCCTTTCACGAACGCACTTCGGTGGTGGAACGCCAAAAACTGTTGCAACGCTTTGCCATTTGGGCTCTATTAAAAAAAGAGGTGAGCGCTGCTTTTGTTGCAGAAATATTAGGTGAAACAGTAGACGACATCCAAGAATTCATTTCCACCTACAGTGCTTGGTTCAATAGCCCAGAAAGCGGCAAGTACCAGTTGTACCACGAGCGATTAAAAGTGTATTTGTTGCAGAAGAGGAGTGAGGGGGAGATTCATGAGCTTCACGAAAAACTCATCGGAAGACTAGAAAAGGCCATTGAAGCACAAAAAGCGGATGAATTTGAGTGGTATGGTTTGGAGTTTTTAACCAGTCATTTATCGACAGCCGCTATGCTCAATGGTGATGGAAAGAAACTCATCGAACTAGCGTATTCCCAAACGCATTGGCAACGCCAATTGAAAATCAGCAAAGGCTATTCCTGGACAAATAATGGCCTAAAGCAAGTGATGACTTGGGCTTCTAAGTACAATGACGATGAGGTTATTGAATGTGGCTTACAAATGGTCGACTTGCACCATCAGGAGCAGAATGCGGCACCTCAAATAGTGGCATTAATAGCCGAGGGAGAATTTGACGCTGCACTCAAACGCATTGAACAATTTGGAGGAAGTGACAAGGAGGGCTTGCAACGGAAGTTCATCATTTATATGCTCTGCTTAATGGAGCTTACATTGCTTGATAGCAAGGATAGACCAAACCGAAAAGATGGAATTGAAAAATTACTAAAACATTTGGATGAGCAATTGCCGGTGGATCATTCGTTGTTGAATTGGGGTGAGTTTTTTTCAGGTTATTTAATTTTTAAAATGGCTTGTAATACTTACACTTTAGGTGTAAGATTTGATTCAATTTTTCAAAGGGTAAAGTTTTCAATTTTAATGGATGAAAAACATTTTGATTGGATAAATTCGTCAAATTCATACACAAAAGAAGAATTAATTGTAATGGGTGAGATGATTGAAAGAATCTCTCATTATGAAAAAAATGATTTGATCAATTTATGGTTAATAGAATTAGTTAAAAACAATCAATACACGTTGATAAATTTAATGTTACGTAATGCAGACATTGAATTTAAAGATCAATATTTAGATCTAATAGCTACAACCCTAGCTTCAAAAAGAAAGTTTAAAAAGTCCATCTCCTTCGCTCTGAAAATTAAAGATGCTAATAGCAAGAATTTTTGCTTAATATGTATTTTAGATATTTTACTTGAAAATAATGAAATAAAAGAGGTTCATGAAATTTTGCCTCTATTTACAATCCGATATTACAGAGTTGCATCCTTATGTTCGTATAGTAACTATTTATTCAAAACTAAAAAAGGTAACCACTCTATACCTTTAAATCAGGCCATTGGTATTTGTAAAACTATTCAAAATGATGAGTGGCTTTTTATGGCCAAAAGAAGATTGGCGGCAGCATACATTTTTCAAAGAAAAGTTAAAAAAGGATATCGTATAATTACGGAGTCCTTTAATATTCATTCCATAAGAGAGGGTATAAGTGATTTTTATTTGTTGGAAATATTGGAGTTGTTTGTCAGTAATAGAAAATTTCAGTTTCTGAGAGGAATAATTAATCAAATTCAAAACCGAAGTAAAAAAAACTTGATTATCAAAAACATTTCTTTAAAATTGATTCAATGCAACAAATTAGAATTATCATCTGAAATACTTCAATTTATTAATCTTGATGGAGAGGAACTCCCAGGCATGATTAAATGGGATATAATCTTAAATCGTGTGATTGAAATCGTAAAAAAAGGAAAAATAAATTTAGCTCTTGATTTAGTTGATCACATTAATGATTTTTCGAATCAATGTGATGCTTTATTACATATTGCTCAAATGCTTTTTGAAAAAAACAAACAAAAATCAGGGTTGCAGATAATTGAAAAAACAGTTGAAAAAATTTCTTCTACCGGTAGTGCTTACGATAAAGGAGAAGTACTTGTAAAAATAATAAGTCTATACTTAAAACAATCTTTACATGAGAATGCAATTAAAGTTTTAGAATTAATTACAGATGATTTTTGGTCATTCAAGGATGAAGGAAATATTGAATTAGCCAAATACTTTGTTAAAAATGAAATTTATAATCAAGCATTAATCCATTTTGCAAAATTATCTAAGATTGAGAATAAATTAAAAATACCACTCCACGTTACGAATCACCGTGATGCAGACATAAGTAAAATACTACCTATTTTTTTTCACTGTTTAACTAAAACTGACAAATCTGTTGATTCAAAAGGAAGAGATATTCTAAGCAGTGAAATTGTATCAGATTATTTGAAGTTAGGATATTTTGATCGAGCTCAAAAAATGGCTTCTTTTGTTGAATCAAAAATAATTAAATGTGAATGTTTAATAGAAATTTCTTCAATCAGTATTGCAACCGGGGAGAAGAATTCGGAAGTAGTCATTAATGAGGCAATTAGAGTTTCCAAGGTCATAGATGAAGAATTTGAAAAATGTGAAATTCTTTCAAAACTTTCTGCAATTAGAATTAAACAAGGTACTATTGAAAATGCAGTCTCTTTATTGAATGAGGCAATTGTACTAGTAAAAGATTTAATGGAGCCGTGGAATTTCATGGCATTATATAAATTGTATCCATTATATATTGAAATAGGTAAAAGGGAATTTATAATTGATTTTACCAAAAAAATTATTGAAGATTCATACGATGATTTTGGAGCAAAATTAGATTTAACAATACAATTGGCAAAGTTCGGACATATAGAAGACTCAAGAAATCTATTTAACAATTTAGAAATTTTGTTAGAAAAAATTGAGGGGATGATTGCTATAGCAAATGGATTAAATGAAAAAAGTGAAATTTCGGAAGCTAATCTTATTATTGAAGATGCATTGAGATTAACCCGAAAAATGAATTTAGAGGATGACAAATTTAAGGCCTTTGGTATTATATCTACTTTTTATTTCAATCAAAGGCAATTCCTAAAAGCTGATGCGGTAATTGAAGAAGGAATTGAAAATACTCAAAAAATAAAGAGTGACCCTGATATATTTTATAAATCAATTAGTCATTTAGCGATTGAGTTGGCCAACCAGCTAAAATTTAAACAAGCAATATTGTTATCTAAAGAAATTCTCGATACAGAATTAAAAGACCAAACATTTCGATCAATATGTATAATGTGTGTAAAGTATAATGAATGGGAAATTGCTCAAGAAGCTAGCACAGAAATCATTCAAAACGAAATTAAATTTCTCACTTGGCAAAATATTGGAGAAAAATCTATCCGAGAAAAAGGTTTGAAAGAGTCAATAATTTCCATTAAAAAAATCGCAGATGAAAAGACACAAATTTCTTTCTTAAAAGGAATTGTAAATTCAATAAAAGTAGTTGAATGTACGAAAGAAATTTTCAAATCGATTAATTGCTATTTTGTCAACGATATTTCCTCAATGGATACATTGTTGTACAAGTATTTTCTGAATGAGGTGTTTTTTCAAATAAATAATTCTGAAAAATATCAAGTCCTATCCACAAAAAATGGAAGCATCCAATGGGCTATCGACATAAAAAATCAACTTCCAAACTAATGCCCCACCTCGAACCCACCTACCTCCGCTACATCTACGATGGCCTCATCAAAGGAAGCATCCATCCGGAGAATGCCGCCGAATTACCAGACGGCCTCATTGGCATGTACGAAGAAGCCTTAGACGAGCGCACTTCCGTCGTTGAACGCCAAAAACTGTTGCAACGCTTTGCCATTTGGGCTTTACTGAAGAAAGAAGTAAGCGCTGCATTTGTAGGTGAGGTTTTAGGCGAATCAGAAGATGACATCCAAGAATTTATTTCCACCTACAGCGCCTGGTTCAATAGCCCAGAGAGTGGCAAGTACCAGTTGTACCACGAGCGATTAAAAGTGTATTTGTTGCAGAAGTTGAGTGAGGAAGAGATTCATTCACTGCATGAGAAAATCATTGAAAGAATAGAAAAGGCCATTGAAGCACAAAAAGCGGATGAGTTTGAGTGGTATGGTTTGGAGTTTTCAACCAGTCATTTATGGACAGCCGCTATGCTCAATGGTGAAGGGAAGAAACTTATTGAACTTGCTTATTCCCAAACGCATTGGCAACGCCAATTGAAAATCAGCAAAGGCTATTCTTGGACCAATAATGGCCTAAAGCAAGTGATGACTTGGGCTTCTAAGTACAATAACGATGAGGTCATTGAATGTGGCTTGCAGATGGTCGATTTACACCATCAGGAGCAGAATGCGGCACCTCAAATAGTGGCGTTAATAGCCGAAGGAGAATTTGACGCAGCACTCAAACGCATTGAACAATTTGGAGGAAGTGACAAGGAGGGCTTGCAACGGAAGTTTATTGTATATATGCTCTGCTTGATGGAGCTTACATTGCTTGATAGCAAGGATAGACCAAACCGAAAAGATGGAATTGAAAAATTACTGAAACATTTGGATGAGCAATTGCCGGTAGATCATTCGGTGTTGAACTGGGGTGATTTCTTTTCAAGCCATTTGATTTTTCTGATGGCCTGCAAAGCATATGAATTAGGGTTGGAATTTGAACCGATAATCAAAAGAACTGAGAATTTTGATTTTAAATGGATCGAATCAAACGGTCCTTATTCAACAACTGCCTTTTTTGTAATTGAGAAAATGTCTTTGTCAATTTCAGATAAAGAGAGAAAACAAGAATTGACCAAATATTTCTTGGTTGGATTAGCTAGCAATAAACAGTTTAAATTCATTAATTCTTTGCTTCGTAAAGCAGACATAGAATTGAAAGATGACTATTTGGATCTAATAGCGACAACCCTTGCTTTAAAAAGAGAGTTTAAAAAGTCACTTCATTATGCTCTTAAAATTATCGATGCTGTTGACAAGAATTCAACTCTTATTAGAATTACGAATATCTTACTCGAAAGTAATCAATACGTTGAGGCCAAAGAGGTTTTACCCCATTTTTCGATAAGATATTATAGAGTCGTATCATTATGTTTGTTCAGTAATTATTTATTCAAAAGTAAAACAGGAAATCACCTTAATCCATTATATCAAGCTATTAAAATTTGTGAAACTATTCAAAATGATTCTTGGTTAATAATGGCCAAAAGAAGAATAGCAGCAACTTATATAATTCAAAGAAAATTCAGCAAGGCATTTGGGATTATTAGTGAATCCTTTAACATTCAAACAAATAGAGATGAAATAAAGAACTTTTATTTAATTGAGTTAATCGATTTATTTATTCTTGAAAAAAAGTATGATTATGCATCTAAACTTACGATGTCTTTGGATGATAAAGAAAAAAACAAGGAAATAATAAAAATTTTATTTCTAAAAGGAAAGAAAGAAAAAGGTAAAGAACTTATTTCCAATAATAAAAACTCGTATTATTTAAAAGAACTTATTCTTTATTTTGTTCAAAATGAAAAAGATAACATAGCAAATTATCTTTTGGAAGAATTAGCTAAATTGGAGTTAGATATAACGGACATCGGTATTTCTTTACTAAAAGAGGACAAAATAGATTTATTAAATAAGTTGATAATTAAAAAGAGTAAACATATTACTGAAAACCCTTTAAAACAATTTATTCAAATTGTGATTGATGAATACCGTATTTGGCGTTTTGATGAAATAATCAATTGTTTATTAGTTCTATTCGGTGATATTGAAACTCAAAAAATTTTGTACTCGATCATTAATATTGACAAACTTAGACTTGTCCACTCAATAGCATTGAGACGGATTATTGATTTATCAAATTCGAATAACCATCTTACTAGAATTCAAGAAGATTTATTTACGAGAATAACATATAAAGATCAATACTTTGCTACTCATAAAATAATTGAAAAACTGATTTATCATTTTTACACAACTGATTCAAAAAAACTCTCTTTAAAATTATTACATGAAAATTTCTCTATTGAGAATCAAGTTCAAATAATGTCCGAGTTGCTCTATTTCGAGAACAATCATCCTGTCATAGACTTGGAAAAAACAAGAGAGATTTTTCTGCCAATAATTGATGAAATTTCATCAGATGACCCTAATATTGATTTATCTCGATTATACTACAGACTTGGTGAAATATTGAAGCTAGAGGATAGTGTCAATTCAACATATGATACTTACACTAAAGTCAAGAAGCTGATAATCATAGCGAATTATTATAACAAGGAAAATAATATTGTTCTATCTGAACGGTACATCAATCTTGCAATCGAAGAAGTAAATAATCATGATGAAAATGAGGATAAGTGTTCGTGGTATCATGAATTAGCTTTGGTATGCTTTAAGAATAATAATATCAATCAATCAAAAAAACTTCTCAATCTATCTATTGAATCTTTAAAATTAATTGATGAAGATTCTGCTGGAATGGAGGTAGATAAAATTGTTTCTGTGTTATGTGAATTTGGTCAATTTAAAAAAGCAATACAGTTATTAGAAGAAATTGATCCGTTTTGGCAAAATTTTAATTATTGTAGATTAATTCCAATACTAATTTCAAATAATGAAGAATTATTGTCCAAAAACATAATTAAATCTGAAATAAAACAACTGTATAAAATAAAATTGTTAATAGCAGCATCAAAAGGATATTTCGGTATTAAAAATTATAAAAAGTCAATTAGCAACTTGGATTTGGCAATATTATTAGCAGAAGATATTAATGACCTGACTGAACAATCTGAAGCGTTTGAAGCAATTTCCAATGAATTCGTTAATCAAGAGAATTGGCATCTTGCTATTTCTTTCATTGAAAAGGTAATGTCAAAAGAAAATCAACTGGATTTGGCAATAAGTTTGGGAAAAAAAGTGAGTTCATTTAAAAAATCTGAAGAAATTGAAATAATAAGTGCTCACTTCAATGATGAAAATTTAAAATTGGCATTTTGGAAGGGAGTTGTCAAGGAAATAAATCTTGAATCCATTGATTTAAATATTATTATTCATAATTTGAAAAAACAAATTTGGAATCCAAAAATGTTTCTAGAATTTTATCTGTTAGAAATAATAAAGCAGATATTTATGAATCAATTTTCATCCGAGCATGAAGATAAATTGGCTGCTAGACTGAATCTTGAATGGGCTATTGATATTAGAAATCAACTTCCAAACTAATGCCCCACCTCGAACCTACCTACCTCCGCTACATATACGATGGCCTAATCAAAGGAAGCATCCATCCGGAGAATGCCGCCGAACTACCAGACGGCCTCATTGGCATGTACGAAGAGGCCTTCGACGAACGCACTTCAGTTGTAGATCGCCAAAAACTACTGCAGCGCTTTGCCATATGGGCACTTTTAAAGAAAGAGGTGAGTGCGGCATTTGTAGCAGAAATATTAGGCGAAACAGTAGACTACATCCAAGAATTCATTTCCACCTACAGTGCCTGGTTCAATAGCCCAGAAAGCGGCAAGTACCAGTTGTACCACGAGCGCTTGAAAGTGTATTTGTTGCAGAAGTTGAGTGAGGAAGAGATTCATTCACTGCATGAGAACCTTATTGGAAGATTAGAAAAGGCCATTGAAGCACAAAAAGCAGATGAGTTTGAGTGGTATGGGTTGGAGTATTTAACCAGTCATTTATCGATAGTGGCAATGCTCAATGGTGATGGAAAGAAACTCATCGAACTAGCTTATTCCCAAACGCATTGGCAACGCCAATTGAAAATCAGCAAAGGCTATTCCTGGACCAATAATGGCCTAAAGCAAGTGATGACTTGGGCTTCTAAGTACAATGACGATGAGGTTATTGAATGTGGCTTGCAGATGGTCGATTTACACCATCAGGAGCAGAATGCGGCACCTCAAATAGTGGCATTGGTTTCTGAAGGAGACTTTGACACTGCACTCAAACGTATCGAACAATTTGGCGGTAGCGACAAAGAGGGCTTGCAACGGAAGTTCATCATATATATGCTCTGCTTAATGGAGCTTACTTTACTTGATAGTAAGGATAAAACACATCGAAAGGATGGTATTGAGAAGCTATTAAAACACTTGGATGAGCAGTTGCCGGTTGATCATTCAATATTGAATTGGAGTGATTTTTTTGGAGAAGAAATAGTTAAAAAAATTATTGGAATAATTGATGATCTGAATTTTGACACTAGTTCAATTTTAATTAGATCGAAAACAGGTGAAAAGATTAATCTAGTTAATTCTAGATTACATAACAAAAATTACAATTTAATTCTTGATTCTTTTCAGCCTATAAATGTTAAGATTATTAAAAATGAAGAAAATGATGAAGAGAATTCAAAAAGTCACTTTCATAACGCTTTGACTTTTCTGAAGAATGGCAATAGACTGGATGCTTTGAATTCTTTTAAATTAGCTGTTCATTTTTCAAACTTAATCCCTGAGGATGATATGTGGGGAAGCTATGGTGACTTTATGAAATCAGAGTTTGTTGATGAATTATTAGAACAGGATTACAATCATTTAGCTGTTCAAATGTATTTAACCATGCAAAAAAATGTGGATTGGGATATTTCAGCATTGAAATCACTTTGTTATACATTATTATCAAGGAATGACGGGAAAAATTTAAAATTTCTATACGAAAATGAAACTAAAAATCATCATTCATTTAAAGCATATTGTCACTATTTATTCCTAAACAATAAAATTATTCCATTAAAGAGTATTATTCTAAGTCAGCTTAGGCTAAAAGATTTTTTTATTGATGGTATAAAACAATTTTCCTTTTTTCTAGATTTAATAAATAAATTCCCTTATTTCAATACTATACAGTATTTGGTGAATTCAGAAATAAATTCGAGGATTGGAGGGCGAGGGCAATCTTTTGGAGATAAATTATTATTAGAGTTTTGTTCATCTCAAAAGGTGAAAACCATTAATAATCAATTGCTTGATTTGCTTGATTTAGTAAAAGAAGACCATTGCAAGGCAGCTATCGTAAGAAACCAAGCTGAATTTATTTTTTCATTAAATGGAGGTCTTGACGTCATAATAAAAAATGGGGTTTTTCGGGAAGATGGTTTGAGAGAAAGTTATTACGAAGAGATTTTCCACACCATCTACAATTACGAAGATTCAGACAATTTCTTAAATATAGCATCAAGTATAGATAATGAATTCTTTAAGTTTTCCGTTTGTAGGGGTATTTTAAGTGCACATTTCAGAGATGTCAATCAAAATTTTAACAATACCAAGAAACTTTATACCAGTCTTTCTTCATTTTTGACAAATGAAGAATATATTCAACAATTACTTTATCACCTTGGTACATTACTAATTAAAAAAAATGATTTCGAAGAATCCCTTGAATTATTAGAATTAATGAAGGATAGTTCATTAAAAGCAAATATTTTAACAAAAGTCTCTGCATGTTTTTGGAGAGATGGAAATCCATTAGGGGCAGTTAAGTTAATTAGTGATTTCAACATTTTAATTAACTCAATAATTGATGACAAGGACAGAAATAAAGCATGTATAGTATTTTCTGAGGAATTAATGAGATTAGGTGAAATAGAAAAAGCACTTATTTGCGCAAACCTAATAAGTGATAATTTTGAAAAGAATAAAGTGCTCTTGAAAATATTTCTTCATATTAATCAGGTAGATGATGCTATCAATTGTGTAGAAGAAATGGAAACAACGGATAAAGTAAGATTTTTGATTGCAATTGCAGAAGATTTAATTATCAGAAAACGATTTGATTTAACATTATCAGTGCTTGAAAAAGCAAGAATAGAGGCTCTAAGTTGCAATGAGGATTTGAAAAAGATTAGAGCACTAATAGAAATAAGTTATCATATGACTTTAATTGGGAATAAAGATATTGCAATTAGTTACATTGAAGAACTCGATTCACTAAATAAAATAAAATGTCTCATGTCTATAGTTAAAGCGTTAAAAAAACAAGAGGTTAATAATCAGGGATATAATGATATTCTTGAGAATGTATTTATTACCATTCAAAATTTGAATGGAGAAGAAAGAATTAAGGCATATGAAATAATTTTAAAAGAATTTATAAATGAAGTGGCATATTACAGCTATGTTCATACCTACGATGAGATTGAAAAAACTAATTTCATCATTCTTGAAGCAATGTCACTATTAAGAAACAGTAAAAATTTAGGTGCTAAACCTGTAAAAGATCTCCAAAGGTTGTTAACAGAATTACCAAAAATATTTATAAAAAAGGATTTAATCCAAGATGCCGTAAGAATTTGTGAATTAATGCCATTAGGATCTGAGCGATTAATTGCATGGGAAAATTTAGTGAATTTTTGTATAGAGGAATTAGGCGTAGACGAAACTGTTGCTATTAACAAAATACTTCATGATAAGGCTTCAAATTTTGAATTTTTCGGATCTTTAGCTGAAAACATACCAATAAAGGATTTAACATTTAGAGTTTTGTGTCATTTAAGTATTAATCTGATGCATGACCCGAGAAGCCTCGAAAAGGCGATTCATTATTTCGCCCTCAACCAAATCTTCTTCGAAAATGCTCCTCAGGAAAAAATAGACCGCTACACCCGCACCCTCAACATCCAATGGGCTATCGACATAAAAAATCAACTTCCAAATTAATGATCCTCACAACCCCACCCAACCTCCCACCACGTCTCCTTCAAAAAATTGAGGCGGTTCAATCTGAAGATGACGCATACGCTGCGGATGAACTTGTTGAATTAGGTGAAGAAATTCTGTCGCAATTGGCTGCGATGGGAATTGCTGTTTATTTGCAGCAAGCGAAGCAGAAAGAAGTGTTTAATGACTTTTTGATTTCTTTGTTTTTGTCCAATGGGCATGCCTATAATGCTGGGCCGTTGTATCGTTGGGCTGCGAATATGCTCAAAGATGCTGATGGGGCAGAGGCTGCGCTTTTGAAACCATTTTTCTGGCAAGAGAAGAATGGTAAAGAGGTCTTGAATGAAGACATTCATCATTTGGCGAGTTTGAGAAATGCCGTGATGCACGGATTTTTTGTGTTGCCGCCCGAACGAAATAGGGAAGAGGCGCAGAAGATGGAGGCTATTTTGGCGAAAATGAATCAAACAAGTTTATTTGAAAAGCAGTTTGGAGCGTTTCATTTTTTGGATGCGCAAGGATTCAACGGGCATTGGAATATTACAGATGCGCTCGCTTGGAGTGCTTTTGATACGCAATTTGCTTTTGGTCAGTTGGCGGCAAGGGTAGCGCATGAGTATGCGCCAAGTTTTAGAACAGAAGAGCAGCAATTTGCATCTGAACCTTTTGAGGAGAATACAGAAGTTTCCGATGAAGTTGCTTCTTTGCTACAAAAGGGGAAGGGCGCGTTGGTGGCTTGGTATTCGCCAGGTGCTGATCAAGGAGCAGCGGCTTACAAGCAATTTGTTCAGCAATTAGACACGTCTGTTTATCTTCCAGTTTATTATGCATTACATCCAAACGGAGCAACTTTTACAGCAGCATTTTTAGAGCAAGAATTGGCCAAGAGTTTGTTTGAGTTGAGTAATTATGAGAAAGCGCTGAAAGACCCTTGGAAGTTTTTGAAGGCTCAGAAAGGGAAACTGTCCAAAAAGATTGTGGTTGTGCTTCATGATGTGCATGTTGCACTTTTCAGCCCGAATCACCTGACTAACTTATTCAATGCTTTTTACGATGCCGAGATTCCCGTTTTAGCAACAGCTTGGCATTACCCATATTTGAAGCGTTTTTTCAATAGTTCAATTGACTTGTCGGCAAATAGAAACTCAATTCAGGATAACCTTATTCAATTTTCTTTGCATAATTACCTGCGCTTCAAAGGCCCCAGCGAAGAACAAGAGGCAGAGCGTTCGGCATTTAAACAACTCAAGGAAATTACCTCAAAACTTCAAAATGAAATAGAGGAGAAGCAAAGTGTGGTTGCGCGTCGTTTTGCCGATGAAAATAAGTATCCGATAGAATTTGTGCACGAAGCATTCGGAATACTCTCTCCTTTTTACAGCCTTGACAAGGAGCCTTTCATTCAAGATGAAGTAGATGAACTCTATGGCTTCCCAAAAACCATCGAAGAAAGCTCTAGAATTTTCCTAACTTTAGGAAGACGAGATGTGAAATTAGAGTATCAGCATAGGGTGTTAAAAACAAATAAATGATCATGTTAAAAATCATTAAGCGATTTTTTGAGTCAAATCATAATAAACTCGAATTGTACAGCGAAGCTGGTTTGCAACATGAATTAGCCTTATACTTAAGAAAGGAGCTGCCAGGTTATATTATTCGACTCGAATATCCGATTACACGTGTTTTTCGCCCAAGTAAAGGGTTTGTTAAAAAAGAAATGGATATTTATTTGGTCTCGCCTACAAATCAAAAATTCTTGATTGAGTTAAAATTACCTAAGGAAAATTGTGGTACGCCAATAGAAATGTATCGTGCCATTCAAGATGTTAAGTTTGCAGAAGAATTAAAAAATCAGGGATTTGAGTCTTGTTATTGCATACTTATAACCGAACGAACAGCTTTTTGGCAGGCTCCACAGGCCAATGAAGAAATCTATTATTATTTCAATGGCAAACAGATCGAATTGAAATCAATTGATAATTCACATCTACCCAAATTCCTTCACAAGTATGGAAAAATTAGTTTAACTAAAACTTATTCTGCTACTTGGGAAGATTTTAAAGATGCCCATAATTGTCCATGGAAATATTACACGTTGGAACTTTAAAATAATAAATATGAAAACAATTATTGCTTACGGTATCATTGCTTATGCGGCTTACTATTTTTACAAAAAATGGAATAAGAAAAGAAAAGAGGCAAGCCCAGAATTTAAAAAAGAGCAGGAAGATAACTGGCGTCAATCTCGTATTCAAAGTGCTGAAAAATCTTACAATGGAGCTCAGCAAGCAGGCCTTATTCAAGCAGGCCTTAAAATAGATTGGTCAAATTCTCAATTAGAAGTCCCAAACATCGGCCCTTATGATGGCCTAGTGGGTTGGGCCGCATATGTAGTTGCTACTGTGCCTACAGAATCAACAATTTCTGAAATCCAACGCACTATGAATTTGAGTTACGAAAGGGCCTGTAATCTAAGCGATGCGCTAATGGAGCTGGGCATTACCAAAAGAAATGGTTCAAAAGCTCATGTCGTTATGATTTGGGATTTAGAAAAAATCAAAGAAATGCTCGATAATCTCAAACAATGAACCCAGTCCATCAATACCACCAGCGCTACTTAGAACTCAAGTCTGAGAAAGCAATTAGTGCTGACTTAGATACTCTTCAACGATTAGTAGAGGAGGACCCCGCAGGGCTGAATAATTTCTACATGGCGGCCTTGGGTATGAGCACCCTGATGCTCAGGTTGGGTGCAGTAATTCAACTTTGTCAGAAATTTGAACGTTTAGATGATCAAGGTGATGCTTTGTTCATGAAGCAAATCTTGGATAACCTACGTGAATCCTTACCCTCAGACACAAGTTGGAAGAATTTGTGGGCACTTTCTGCTGAAGATGAAAGTTGGATGGCGCCAATTGTAAAGCCAAAGAACGGCGAGCCATTGCTCAATCGCTTCATAACCTTTAGAAATCGTTATGTGCATCAATTGATTCGCTTAGATGCTTCCTTTATAGCTCAGTTACAGGCATCGATTGGTTTGTTTGAAGAGTTAGCAGCATTAACCTTACTTTTTGAAAAAGGTTCCTTAGAACTGAAAGAGGATAAATACTATTGGGTTCAAGATAAACAAGCGTTGCTATTGTATCCGTATGTACAGCCTGGAAAAGAAGGTCAAGACCCTTATATTTTTCAAGGACTTTATCATCACAAATCAAAAGCTCATTTACTGAATTTGCGCTTGGGTGATGAGGTTGATCAACCAGCAATCGATCACCTTGAACCAACTTTTGACCCGATCAAAGAAGCAATTAAAGGAGGTGCTGGGCAGGTTTTTGACCACAGCGAACGAATCGCATATTATCAATCTTGTTTTGTAGGCAGAGACCGTGAGAAAGCCTCAGTTCTCGAATTCTGTAGGGCATCTGATGAGCATAATATCCTTTGTAT
>Ga0194129_10001484_pt1 | contig 38411 bp, 30 predicted proteins | sample TA2KigCa35mmetaG_FD_150862 | JGI IMG/M metagenome (GOLD analysis project Ga0194129, IMG submission 150862) | Freshwater microbial communities from Lake Tanganyika, Tanzania - TA2015038 Kigoma Deep Cast 35m | ecosystem: Environmental > Aquatic > Freshwater > Lake | place: Tanzania: Lake...
GGTAAGATTGACATTAGTAAAGCTCTTGGATACTAAGAAAGTAGGATAACATGAGTAAGAATCAGCTTTTTGGCATCAAGGGCAATGAGCTCAAATCAAATGAGAGATTGTCTAAGAGCAAGCAACAATTAACAGGTCTGCTAGAGGGTTTGACAAATCCTGAAGCAGATGCTCGTAAACTTTTGAACTCTCTTTCCGAGCAAGTTCAAGTTCTCAAAGAGAATAATATACAAGCACAAAAAAGACCGAAATTCGATGCGATCATCCCCGTAAAAACCGAAAACACCTATTTCAGTAGCTTTGCCCCAACATCAGCAGTACCCTTTCAAAAAGAAGCAATTTATGTGAATTTAGATGGTGGTGCAGACCCAACAGTACCTGGGAACATTAATTTCAGTTTTTTTGAAGTACCAGATAAACGGGTTTTGTTTTTGACAAGCTTGGTATGTCGTATTACTACAGGTGCATCAACTAGCTATCAAAGATTTACAAACTTTTCCAACGATGACGAATTTGCAGCATATGGTTTCGGTTTTTCACTTACAGCAAACAAAACAAACAGTACATTCCTAGCACAAGATTCTGGCACATTGCTAGGTGGTACTGTACCTGTCATTCCTTTGTTTGGTTCTTATTATACCTTTAATCAAAATGTACTTGCAAGTGGTTCGCCAACTCCCGCATATTCGGTATTTCTTGAAAATTTGAATGTTCGTGTTCAATTCGCATGGCGATTTTTCCCAATAGGCTTGGGTACAGATCCTTTGGTTTCAAATTATACAGCAATTGTAAAAGCATCGGGATTTCTCATGAATTTGAATGAATATTATCGTTTTGTAGATTCAACTCGCTCAAACGATGTAACAGATGTGGAATATTCAAAGAAACCATAAGACTTGTTTCAATTTGACTTGACAATTAACACAAACAAGCATTAAAAATACTTTTACATTACAAGCAATTTTGCACATTTCCTTTATTAGAAAGTTTCAAACGAATGAAATCTTTTTTACCCAGCTACGAAGATGCCGATTTTCTAAGCTCCTCGAAAACAGAACATATCGCAATTCATACCCACGAAGAAAATAAAGAACCAAAGATATTGATTTCCGATGTGTACCTTTGGACTGCTCCTGATGGCACTACGATTTGTACATCCATCATTCTACCTTGCCCACAATGTGAATATCCGATTGTTGTCAAACCAGATCAGCTTGCACTGACAATGTCTAGGAGCAATGGTCTAACTCTCAATCAAAAAATCGCTTGCCCATCAAGGTGGAAAAAAATGGATGAAAATTTGATTGAAACTGATGAAGATGGTAATCCAATCACACATCGTTGTGGGTGGTCTTGTAAAGGCATTGAAAATTCGAAAGTGAGAAACCAAAAAAATGGCTAGAACAGATACTTGGAGCTTAGACAAACAGCTCAAAAAGCATGATCCTACCAAGCAAGCAATTGCACAAAAGGGTCAATTGGCAACCAACCATTTCGGCAGACCTGAAGGCTTATTCTTTTATGGGTCAGATCAAACATCTCAATGGGAATGCTCTGTTGATTTGGATTTGAGAAAAGTAAATATCGGCACCAACGAAAAACCAAATTATGAGGTTCAAGTTGTTGGTATGCAAATGCTTTGTCCAAGATGTAGCAGTCCACTTTACATCAAGGGTAAAATGCTCCCAGGTGGCAGAGAAATCGTTGTTCATTGGGATAAGATTATGAGAGCAGAGGCTGATGGTTTGTTTAGACCTTTGATCAGTGTAGATGGTCCAGTGGGTTGTGATTACTATGATTCGGAAATCTCGAACATTGGTAAGGCAAGTGCATCCGAAGTTATCATGCGATGTGGTTGGAAAGGTGGCATTATCAATGGTCATTGCTTTGACCACTTTGTACCAAGTGCCACATCCGAAACCAAGTCCTTTACCAATGATGCAAATAATCAAATTTCCAAATTCCTAACAGAAGCCGATATGGATGAATGGAAAAAGAAATCTAAGGAAGCATCAAATGCAGCAATCGCAGATTTCAAGGAAGATGTAGTTGAATCTACCAAAATTGAAAGCTCTGTATTATTGGATGAAAACGAATCTCTAGGCTTTAAAATTGTAGATGGGGGTAATCCTACCGAGTCTCAAGCTCCTAGTGATCCTACAATTTCTTTGATTTCAGCAACACTTAGCACTCAAAATTAAGCTTGTCCTATCCTATTCAAAGCTAAGTTTTTACAACATGATTTTCACTATTTTTTTCAAATACTGATAGAAAGAGATAAGCAATGGCAACCTTTGTTTCTAGATTAGATGATATTACCTATGGGTATGTTCAAGCATCCTTAAATTACTTGATGGCACTTGGCACTGTTGAAGAACCCTTATCTGTGATGCCTTTATCACAAATTGTCAATTGGCAACAGATGCCTAAGTGGACAAGTCAGCTTGCATATTGGACTGGGCAAGTAGGTGTTCCAAGAGATGTTGGCTTTTTACACCAAACACCAGATGCACTCCCAATGATGCCTAGATTGTCCGAGAAAAGCATTGGGATCACAACACTCGAAACCAGTGCGGTACCCACTTGGATCATTTCAGCCTTGAATGATGCCAAATTCATTGATGCTTTGGTAGTACCATCCGAGTTTAATAAGAAAACATTTTCCGAATCTGGGTATGAAAAGCCAATTTATGTAGTACCCCACACAATTGGGGATTGGTGGTGGAAAGCTCCCAAACCCCCACAGATTGATGATGATCGCCCATTTACTTTTTATTATGTTGGTGGGTGGAACAATCGTAAAAATCCTGAAGCAGTCCTTAGAGCATACATCAAGGCATTCCCAACCCCACAAGACAATGTTGCCCTTGCACTCAAAATTACGGGTGGTGCAAATATCCAATCCTACATTGCTCAAATCCTTAAGGAAGAAATTGGTGTATCTACAAGAGATGATATTTGGGTATGGGTGGAAAAGTGGGGAGAAGATCAAGTGAGATGGCTACATCATTATGGAGATGTATTTGTATCTACCCATCGTGGAGAAGGCTTTGCTCTTGGACCACTAATGGCAAAGCTTGTGGGTAATGCTGTGATTGCTACAAACTGGTCAGCACCAATTGAATACTTATCTGAAAGCAAAGGAGACATTCTACTCCCTTATGAGCTAGTTGAAGTAAATGGGATGGATCAACAGCACCATCATTTTAGGGTAACCAAAGATCAAGAGCTATTGTGGGCAGAGCCAGATGTTGAAGCTTGTGCAAAGGCGATGCTAGAAAAAGCAAGTGTTGGCAGACAAAACAAAAGCTTTGATGGTCTTGATACGATGAGAAATCGCTATGGTTGGGAATTTGTGGGGAATGAACTGAAGAATATCCTTGACAAATATCGCTAAGGTAAGAATATATCTCCTATGTACTAATTAGTAGATAGGAGTTCTAAATGAGTGATGAAAATATCATATTATCGGAAAGAGATGAGCTCAGTACCTTATTACCTGAAAAGCCAACTCAAGCACTTTATGCCATCATGAGTGTACATGGTTTTGTAGAAGGTAAAACAGATTTCACAGAGCAACAGATTTATGAGTTTTTATGCCAAGTAGTACGATCTAGTTGGTTTGAACAAGATAAACCTAAAATCGCCTTTATTGAACGAATACAAATTTTCCCAGTAGAGAAGAAATACAAGCATTTGTTTCTAATGACAGAGAATGGTACAATTATTGATTTGTTGAATTGGACAAGTGATTTACCGATCAATTATACTCGTTGGCAATACTATGACCCAAAAATTGTGCTACAAAACCCTTTTGAATTTGATAATACTGCATTTGCTGTTGAACCTTTAATTTTATGGTTTAGTGTAATCATATCCTTTTGTCATGGCTTTCAAAGATCAGCCTATGAGTCTAATCAAGCCTTTATTGATCGCTTGTACCAAGAGTACAAGAAAAAAAAGCAAACTCGTAAGGATGCATTATCCAAAAGCTATGACATTGCACTAGGAATTCTTTATGAAAAGGGCTTATTAGTTCAGCACACAAGATTAATTACGGAATTAGGTAGGAAAAAGGAGAATCATTTGATAAAATCCTTAGGCGATGACGAGCTACAAAATAGATATCTACTTTTCAAAGAAATTGTAAGTGGTGCAATGGGAGGGTCAAATGCCTGAGCTAAGAAAGATTAGAGAAAGCTTTACCAAAAAGGTAGCACAAGATATTTTTGATATTTTAACACCAACATCTGCATCTGGGCGATCTACTCACCAAGACATAGAGCATCTTGTGAAAGTAGACAAGGATGCATTGGGTACAGAAATACCATTTTTTATTGGCTCAAAAGGGCGATCTAATTTAGATGAAATTGCAAGCTTTAATCGTATTCCTAGCGATAGGGCACAGGATGCGATTGTTTATTTTATTGAAGAAATTTTAAGATTAAAGGAACTTAAATCAAATCTCAAGATTTCTGAACAGAAAAAGAAAACAACATCCAAAGAGCCTACTAGAGATGAAGATGAAGAAGTTTTCCAAAAGCAATACATTCTCACAGCAGATGAAAATGGAATACTACATCGCCTAACAATCAGTCATACATTTCTCAAAATTGAAGAAAGATCCTTTAGACCTAGTGCAACAAAAACTAAAAAAACACGAAAGCCTGTATATCAATTATGCTGGAAACCAATTCGTGCATCAAAAGTTCTTGGGCAATTCAAGCTGATTTCATACCCCACAGAAACAGTAATGTACAATAATCGCACAAATACAATTGATAAAATCCCCTTTAAGGATGATTCACTAGACAAATGGACAAATGCAGTTGAAATAGGCAAGAGTAATTTGATTTCAATGGCATCTGATTTAAGAAACACTTGCTATTTAGTGTTATTTGAGGGGCAAGAACCCTACCAAGCACTACTTGAATCCGATATTCTAAAATATTTTAAAATTGTAAGTGATTTGGTTTATAACGAAACTAAGCTAGACCCTTTTGGTTTTAGAAAGCTTGGGGAAGAAATTAGGATTCGTAAGCACCCAAAACCTAAAAAAGAAATTCAAGAAAAGAGTGAGGATCTAGTAGAAGAAGATGACACAAGTAGTGTGGATAATGATGAAGATGGGGAAATAGACACTGACTTTTCTACCAAAATCAAAGGTAGTCCATTCGGCGAATCCTTTATCTTTACGAAGGCTGAATTTTTACCAGACTTAATTGGAGATGTACCGAGTCCCGCATTTAGAATTGACATTGTGGATGAAAAATCGGTTGCAACTTTGTTATTTGAAAAACCACAGGACAACTCTCAAATCGGCGATCAAAAAGAGTTGTTTCGACATTTGTCTGAGATAGCTCTCAAAAACCCATTACCCAATCTTGAATCTGCAACAAAACCTTTTAGGAGCTTATGGTTTTTAAATGGCTCTTGCAATTTTGAAATCAATTACCAAAGTGCAGAGGATCATTTTGAAAAAGAAAAAACAAAAATCAAACAGCTTAGTCAAGATATCAGTGTTGGATCTAGAACGAAAGCACATACAAGATCCTTTAAGGTTGAAAATAGATTTGTTTTGCATCTCAAATTTCTAGAAAGAAATAGTGTTGCATTTATTCTAGGCCCAGCATCTGCAAGTAAGAAGCTAAAGGATTTTGTACTTGGTGCAGATTTAGGGGAAAATCCAAATATAGAAGCTCAAGGCTTGGTTGTTGTAGGAACAATCAGCTATGGAGAAACGATAGAAAACATCGATCGGAACAAGCTATCTTTAGAGATTATTAAGGTCTGGTGTGCTGAAAAAGAGAAAGACACAAAGGGTCATATTTCTCAAAATGTTTTACAAGAATATGGCTCTATGTATTTTGAGTTTCTATGTGATTTTGCTGAGCTTTATGCACAACCAAAGCAGAAATCTTATTTGTATATGGACTTAGAAATCAAAAACACAGCTAGCTCAAACGATACTAATCTTTCAACTGATGATTTTGAATATTTACTAGATTCCATCATTTTCACAAATCCTAAACAAATATCTTTCAGTGGAAATGACAATGATCATCCTATTCTCTTTATCAAACAAGAACTGTCTCTTGATGAAATACAAGAAGAATCCCAACAAGTTAAGGGTAGGGGGGGAATTCAAAGGTCTAGCACACCTAAAGATGACACTAGACAAAAAACCCCAAAACAAAAGACTGTTTCATTACAGCTTAAAACCCAACCAGCTTTAGTAGAGAACATTAAGGTAGTGAATGTTTTAGATGCAGAAACTTTAAGAATTAATGATAATTATCCTAGAGGAATGGATCAAAGCATACCATTAGCTAAAAATGGAATCACTGAAGAAAAATTGCTTGGGTACATAAGTAACATAGACTATGTGCGAAGCTTAGCCAAATTAAGTACAAGGGATATCTACCAAATTGATACAAGCTCTCTTGTACCGATTGCTGTGCTTTGGGAAGATGAATATGTGGTTATTGGGAATCCACTAAGTGCTTTAATTTTACAATATATGTATCTCAGTGAAGATACAGATCAGTATGATAATCAGCTTTCAGCTTACAAAGAAGAAATTAGTGAACAACTGTCAAGCTACCAGCTGAGTATGAATCTAAAAGCAAATAGGCAACCAATCCTACTGCAAATAATAGATTTACCAGACTTAGACACGATGGATGCTAATGACCAACAAGAGATATTGAGCTCATACTTAAAGCAATTCGTCAAAGGTATTATACCGGCTAAAACCACAAATACCACAATCAAAGCTAAACCTGCAGTAAAAAAACAAGCAGATCAAGGCTCATCCACAATACCAGCCCCACCAAGCACACCTATTTCAACAGATTCGCAAAATAAATTCAACATAGCATCAATTCAGCAGATTGATACTTTACTACAACCAAATTCCATTCAGAATCAAAAATCGAATGTTCAATCTCCCCCTAAAACAGCAGATGACGCACTAAAAGAATTGAACTTGGATGTTTCAGCTGTTTTTGAAGAAGAAGAGTGAGTACTGAAATGAGTGGAAATCAATTATTCAAACAGATGAAAGATGAAATCATTGCATATTATTTGGCATTGACAGATGAAACGAAAAAAAAGAAATTTTGGGAAAGCTGTCAACAAACTGCAATCGACTTGGAACAAAAGTACAAGATAGACCTACTCGGAACTTTTAAGAACAGTGAGGATGACCAAGCAAACTATTTTGTGACATTACTAGAAAAAGAAACTGATTTAGCCGATCGAAAAAAGCTTGGAAAAGCACTATTCAAGGTTATCTTTTTAGCAGAAATATACCGAAGGCTTAATAACTCTAATAGTCAAGAACCAAAAATCGCAGAAAGTACCCAAGAAATTGTGCATAATCAGTTGGAACAAGCTCCTAAGATTGTGGAACAACAAACAATAGTAGCAATTGAAACTTTAGATAGCTCACAAGCAATCCAAACACCACTGAGAGATATTTTAGTAGAGTCTGTTTTCAATGCGATAATAGATGTAGACCAAAATCAAAATTGGCAAGGCTCGGAACATCCATTATTTATGTATCTTTTGCCAGAGCTAAAGCAACAAGCTACATATCCAGATATGCCAAATGCTTTCTTACTAGGTGTTGATGAATATTTAGATGGTATCAAAAACGCATACCCTGTTGAACTACACTCAAGCCTTTTTGAAAATACCCAAGAATCATCTTATTTTACTGCATCAAAAAAAAGTATGATTGCAAGCATTTCTACACAAATCAAAGACGATTTGACAAGAATAGCACAACATTTCGAGAATACTTTTTTAACTAGTTATTCTGAAAGAAAAACAGATGTTTTCCAAGACGATACCTATGTTAAAGCAATCCTTGTAGAAAAAGATGAACAAGGCCAATCCACATATACCCCATTCTTGAAAAAACTAGGTTCATTTTTGGCTGCAAGGGAAGATCTTTTGCGTTTTAAAGACCAATCCAAAGAATATCAAGGGAACCTTGTAGGTAGCTCGGAGCAAGCAAATATCAGTGAAACCATAGATACTGTAAGTGAGACACAAACATATAATGGTCTAGAAGTACTTGCTCAAATTGCTCAAGTACCCATCACAACGATCACTGTGGAAGATCAAGAACTTGATGCGAAGCTACTAGATTACAAAAGGGATTTTCAATATTATTTTATGGAATTAACAAATTCACCAGAGCATTTTGGATTGTTTTTTTACAAGGATTCACAAGCAAGAACTCCATTCTCTGGCTTGATATTGCCCATCCAAGAGTTTGGGGTTTCTACTTGGCAAGAGTTCAAAGCTATTCTGGAAAAGAACCAAATCATTCCAAACTATGTAGTAGCTACTGCTCTTGAAACCAAAATCCTAGCAAATGGTACACCAACATTGGGAGAATTTCTTGCAACAAATTTTGATGTACTATCAACATATAGCTTAATCCAAAGTGTGCAACATTTACACAAAGCTATATTTGGGGAGAACACAGACCTAAATTCAATTTCCCCAAATTTGATCTCAAACCTAAACAATTTGCAAACACAAGGGCAGATTTTGGCAGTTTACGAAATGCTTGTCTTAGAGCAGATATCGCTTGAAACAATCAGCGAAGTTAGAGAAAATCCAAAGTCCTTTGAAAATTTGACAATCGTAACCTTTTTATACCAAAACCGAATTTATTTCTATGATCGTCATTTAAATTATCGTTTGTTAGTTGTTTCAAACCCACTCTCACAGCTAGCAGTCAACACTGAACAGTATCCCCAAACCCTAGAAATCAACACTGATCAAAGCTTGAACCCAATCAAAATTCTATCTAGTACTTGTGAGGATCACCCTTTTGTACAAGAATTTCTACAGGGATTATCAAATCAAATCACAGATGCATTGCCAGATTCCCCAACCTTGAAAAGATTGCAAGCGAATGTGTTAGGACATTTGACCAATCCTAAGCTACGAATATTTCTAACAACAAATATAATTAACAGAATTTTGACTAAGCTAGACTTGGCAAAACAAAAAGCCTTGAAATTCTTTGAGAGTGCAGAATACTTTCAAAAAGGATACTTGAGTGTTGCCCAAAGTGTAGGAATTGAAGACCCAATCCGAATTAAGACAACAGTTCTACAATACTACAAGGAACAGTTATATGTCCAAACAACGATTGATCAAAGAGACACATTAAGATTTATTGTTTTCTCCAAGTTTGAAAAAGCAAATGCAACATTACCAAGAATCCATTTGAGTTTTGAAATATCAGTAGGACAAGATACCTTCAGTAATCTGTTTCCCCTAAAAACTAGCTTTACACCAAGTGTAGATTACCTTTTCGATTTAGAGAATTCAGGTTTATTACAAGAGCAATCAAATTTTGTTGCTACTTTTCGATTATCAGATTTAGTCGTTGCTTTACAGAGCCTAGATGAAAATGCTTGTATTGATTTTAGTGCGATGCTAATTGGCACACCACCAAAATCAAAATCCCAAAGATTTTTGGAAACAATCGGCTTTTTGAAATTCCAAACGAATCAAATTTCTATTTTCATTGAATCTCATTTAGAGGATGAAATCCCATATATCGATTTAGACACAGACCAATAAATTTTGTGAGAAAATCCTTTCCAAGCTAAATGGGAATTCGTACAATGGTTTCAAAATAGAGAAAATTAAATAATAGTGGGTAAACATGACTAGCATAGAATCAAACACATCTTTTCAAGAAACTTTTCTATCCATAATTAGTAAAGCCTTTAGGGAAATCCATACGAAAGTAATAGAACTTGAAATACAAAATTCTAGCACTCCAATTACTCTAACCATCACATCTAGCGAATCTATATCGGCTAACTCGGAGCTTGTTCAAGCTAGGAGCATAGACAATGAAACTACCTTAGAAAAAACCAAAGCTCCTCGCAAAGATTCAAGAACTACCAAAGCGAAAACAACAACAGAATACCAATCTCAAGTTTCACCAAGCTATTCCTCAGTATTAAAAACATTTTCTACGATTTGGGGTGTATCCAAGAATTATTTGTTAAATCTAGACAATAGCACACAAATCAGAGAAATTTTACAGACTGTTCCTAGCCTAACAGTAGGATCTGCTCTAGAAAGCTCTGCTACACTTGATCGTATTTTGCAAATACAAGCACAGCATCCTAGATATTTTGATCGCTTGTTAAATACACTAGATCAAATACAAGCACAAAGTATAAAGACAAATGCTTGTAGGCATCCTTATGAGTTCAAAATAGCAATTGGTGGGAAGAATACAACCTTGACTGAATATGTTGTATTTGATGCCTTTTGCTTTGAAAATGCTAATTTTATTTTAGGCAAGCTCAATTCACATCAAAGTCCAGACCAATTAGGGTATGCTGCTGTTTCTATTAATCTACCAATGACAGACTCTACGAAACTCTATCTTTATGGGTTAGATCGCTTCTTGATCAACAATGGTAAAAAAGGGGATTTTTATCTTTCGAGTGATCGCTTGATCAATGCAGTATGCTCCTATGTACTCAATCAAAAAATAGATGCTAAATCTCCAAAAAGCTTTTTAGATTGGATATATGAAAGTAGCCAAGCACCAAAGGTAGCATATGATTCACAGACCTATCAAGAATCTCTTGCAGGTCTAACAAAAGAGATCAACAACAAGCTGAAAAGCTGTATTGATAAGTTATTTGTTCTAAGTTTAGATTTAGAACAAATAATAGAGAATGATGCAAAAACACAAGTTGCTTTGAAAGATTTAGTAGGCTTGTATCAAATACTAGAATGCTCTAACCTTATCCATTTTGGACTTTTTGGCAGTCCTAATACTGAACTTAGACAATCAACTAATCAAACACCCAAACCCACTCAATTTGAAAATACAAGTGAGCACCTAAGAGCCATTGGTATTCCTAATCAAATTCAAATCGTAAAAAAAGCAAGTGTAATCCCAAAAATTACTGATACAATTCTCGACAACTTAATCTATAGTCAAGATTTATCTGATAAAGAATTAGAGATTCATTCGCTTTCTAAGTATCTCAAAGACATAGATGCAGAACAAATTACCAAAGAGATCGAAAAGTTCACAGAGCTCCAAAAGGTAAAACAAGGCAAGGTAAAATCCCATAAATTCGATACAAATGAAACCAAGCACTTGTATGAAAAACTATTCCAAATCATTTTCTTGAGAACGATGTATCAAGGCTTTATCACAGATGATCGATATTGTAATTTGGATTTCGATGATGTGCATGGCTTGTTTGGGTTTATATCCAATAGCCAAGAAAATGCTAGAATCTTCCAAAACAAACAAAAACAAAAAAATACATATCAGCAAACCTTTGTTGGTCTAGATGAAAGCCTATTTGACAACGACCTACTGACACTCTTTTTGACTTACATTAAAAACATTGACTCTAGATTAGTGCAGGATATTCTGTTGACACTAGAGCTTGCTAGTAAAAATATGAACAAGGTATCTACAACTAGATATCAGGATAAAAATACTAAAACATCATTAGAGCCTTGTATTGTAGCATCTTTCTCTCTACTTGGTAATCCATATCAATTACTAAACATAGTTGGGGAAAGTTGTGCAATACTTAAGGGAAATGAATCTTCTGAAAGCTTGATTCTCAATCTCAATCGCTCGAAAAAAACATTATCTTTTTGTCAAAGCAAAAGCAAAGCAAAGATTTCTTCTGGTACAGTTCAGCTGACTCGTTTTGAAGATAAGAGCTTAGATCACACACAAAATTTACAAATTCCTGCAAAATTTTTACACTTGTTAAAGGCACTCGAAAGTTGCACAAATGCAGAATGCCATATTCTTGGCTATTATACACTATCAAAGAACAAGCGAGATGAATCTGAATTTCTTGTATCAAATGTCAGCATGATGTTTTATCCAAAAATGTGGTTTGACAATGCGAGCCGATCCTATGCTTTCAAGGAAATATCATACATAGATCCCACATTTACTCAGTATTTCACATCAAGTCAGACTCAAGTTGAGACCGATGACATTGTAAAAGCCTATGTCTTAGCGATCAAAACAGAAATGGGAATTAGTATTATTCCTCTTGAAAAGAGTGCGATAGCAATGGAATCTGCCACAGATTCCCACACAATTTCAACAGATTACAGTTTCTTGAATCAAAACAACCAACTAGTAGATACCAAGCTGTCAAAGCAATTATCCGATATCAACTATATGCTGAAAATGATTTTATTTGTGAACATGGACAAAATCATCCTAACCAAAGCAACTAGCTACCCAAGAACCTATCAACTGACAGATCTAGGGATGATTGGCAGAAAGCTGAATACACATGAAAATCCCCGACCAAGCATATCAACATATTTAAAGAATGAAACAATCAAAGCAGACATAGAAAAAAACCCTATGTTCAAAATGCTAGCGAATATCATTGATATTGATCATAATCCGAATTCTGCTATATTCCCATATAGACTTAAGGTTTGTACATCACAAAAAATCGATGAAATCCTTGGGAATATGGAATTTTATGACTTTCGTCAATTTTACAAATTAAGCGATGATAACCTATCAAAAATAGAAAAAGAGCTATCAAACATCTTTCTGTGGAAAACCTTTGAAATTACTGAAAGCTTATTGACTGATTTCTTGAATGGGGATTTTATCCATACTAGTGCTGATTGGACAATTCAAGAACTTAGTCCTACGATTGATGAACTCGAAGATTATGTAGCAGATTTCTTAAACACACTCACAAATCGCAGTATTGCAAAAGCAATTAGACCTAGTACTTATTTACCTCAATTATTGTATCAAGAGGTTTTCTCGCTAGGCTACTTGCCCAGTGAACTTGCTGCACTTGGTATTCTCTCAAAAAAAGACAATGATGAATACAAAACTTATACAAGTCTTGATGGGAAAGAGCATATTAGCTTTGATCAAAACATAGAAAAGCCTATTCCTAATCTAGAACTGAGATTGCTAACAAATGAGCTAGAAGACTTGTTTGTCCATCATCAACAATATCACAAAGGTTTAACATTACCCCCAATCCCAACAAATGCGATCAAGCCTGAAAATTTCAGCAGTTATCTTGCAAAATACTTGGTGGATCTAAATCAAAGAGTTACAAATCCGAATTCCCCAAAACAAGCATCTAAGGATATGAAAGCATTACTAGATTCTGCAAGTCAAGCGATAGACTCTAATTCACAGAGGAAAATCAAACATCCACTAAGGTTAAGTGTTTGGGTTTCTCGTAAGGGGGAAAATGATTGGGTTTTAGCAGATCTATGTGGGCAGTTTGGTATCAATGTTTTTGGGGGGATCAATTCATTTCACATTGTTGATTTAATGACTCCTATGAAATATGAATATTTGGCTAGCACTATGTTCCAAAGGGGTTTAGTTGAAGATTCGTCCAATCTCCCTTTTTGGTATGCACTTATGCTCCACTATGAATCCTACAATTTGAATGTGGCATTTGCAAGTGTTGAAGAAAGCTTTTTAGTTGGTAGGGATTTACCGAAAGAAGATATACAAATCAGTGCTGCATTCCCTCCCAACTTTTTTGAATTGAATAAAAATGCTTTCTTTTTTGCTGGAGACATTCCTTGGTATGAATTCCCCGAAGGCTTTGACCCAATCAATGTTTTAGATTTAAAAATAGAAGATCCTTTTTTGGCGAGAACAAATTTCTATACATACATCTTAGAATATGTTCGTAAGCAAAAATCCTTAGAATTACCTATAAAATCAAGAAAGGCTTATCTCACAAAGCTAGAAGATACACCTCCTACAGCCTATGAACAAGAAAAAATGAGAGAGAATTTGATTTTGATTCTCAACTTTTCTTCTGAACAACGAGAGAATTTGTCTAACAAGATTCAAGCGTATCGAGCTTTGAGAATGTCCCAAGCTGAACTCGAACGCAAAGATGAATATATTGAGCTCAAGAAAATTGATGAGCTATATGTAGCTCTTTGCTCTTGGTGGATGAATATTGATAGCCCCGATCGCACAGAATTTCTAGCTAAATATATGTTGCCAACAGCCAATGATTTGATGAAGAAAATAAAATTGCCTGAGCATTACAACATAGAACTAGAAATCCCTTCTCGGATGAGAGAAAAGCTTGCTGACTTATCTGCACTAAAGGGTAAGGAAATTAGCTTCCACTCATACCAGAAAGCAGCAATCAATGCGGCTCTCAGCCAATCCCGTATGATCTTCCAAATGGAAATGGGTCTAGGCAAAACTGTATCTGCTTTAGGCTTGTTTAATACACTTTTAGACAAAAAAGATACCTATGGCATTGATCAAATGCTTGTGATTACACCATTATCTGCACAGACTGCTTGGATTAAAGATACTGCTGATTGGACAGACAACAAAATTGTAAATGCATCTAACCTTTCAAAAAATCAACCTTTAGAACAAATTCTAAATGATTTTGAAAGGAAAAAAATCGACATTCTGCTTGTGAACAAGGAAATGATATCAGGTAACTTATTGTTTCACACATCCGATACTGCTGATTTGATTCTCCAAACAATTCAAAAGGTTGGACATAGGGTTTTACTAATCATAGATGAAATTCATATGTTTAAATCAGCTGAATCTAGACGAGGACTTAGTCTAGAAATTCTAACCAAATACACAAAAAGAATTGTTGGGATGACTGGTACATTAAAGCCTAATTCTGTTGCTGATATTTTTTATGTGTTAGAGAGAGTTGTACCTGGATGTCTTGGAAGTGATATTGATGCCTTTTACAACAAATACTGCTTGCTTGGTGGAGATGATGTCCAAAGGCTTTCAACCTTTAACCCCCTAAAGCTTCTTGATTTTTATAGAGCCACAACACCTTACATTTTTACTCGTTTGATAGATGATCCAGATGTGAAAGAAAGTATTACACTACCTAAGCTTACACCAATCAAAGAAAGAAAGAAATTTGATGAGCATCAAGCCCAAATCTTCAAACGCTTGCTTATCATTTTGAATTTGAACAATGAAGATGATCCAACTGCCGACACACTAGATAGCTTTGTGGTTGGAGATCCTGATGCTTTCGATTATTCAAATACTAAAGGCTTGCTTAGAGAATTATCCAATAGAGAAAGATACCTAGAAAATCTAGTGCGAATTGAAAAGAAAAGAAATCCATCAAAGTCTAAAGAAGATATTTTGAATATACAAAAAATCAAAGCATATCGAGATGTAGAAATTCTAGACTTCCAAAGGAAAAATGACAATAGGGCTAGAGTTTTAGATATGCAAGATGGTGTTGAGTATGATGTTGCAAACGAATTTGGATTGAATGCAGAAGCTGGCAAGATAACAGATTTAGAAAAGGTTTATTGGCGAATTGCTGCTCTTACTGATCCTAGAAACCCAATGAGTATGCACTATGCACACGATAAGCTTGCAATTAGTCCTCATTTGCTACTAGCAGATTTTGATGATTTGAATATTAGAAACCTATGGGCAACAACAGTGCCAGAGTATATCAGCATCAAGGTATTGTATCTTTGTGATACCATTTCAACACATTTAAAAACAAACCCAACTAGGAATTGCTTAGCTTTTTGTTTTTACAAGGCAGGTTTGACAGTTTTGTTTGATGCATTGGTAAAATATTCTGGACTCGATTCTAAGCATATTGAAATTTATAGTGGTGAAACATCAAAGAAAAAGAAAATGAGCTTACAAGCTAGATTCAACGACCCAGATGCATCACCACCTTTACGAGTACTACTGGCACAACCAAACTCTCTTGCTACAGGTGCAAATTTACAATACAACTGTAATTTTGTTGTATTTGTCACTACTCCTTGGACACCAGATTTGATTACCCAACCACAAGCTCGTGTTTGGAGGCAAGGGCAAACAAAAGAAGTATTTGTCATTAGACCCACTGTATCCTCAATAGATGAAAAGAAAGAGGACTATTTAAGCTACAAAATTCAAGGCTCTGCCCAAACACAAGGAGCTGTGGGTAAAAATGAAGATACAGTTGTTACATCCTTATCCGAAAGTGGACAAGCAAATTTAAGACAATTAAAGGCAAGTTTGTTCAGTCTAAAAACATTGCTTGCAGAAGGAAATATGAGAACTCGTGCAACAGATGATTTAGAGAGTACGATTACGGAATCTGAGATCACATACTCTCTTTTCCTACAGGACGACAAAAACAAAGATATTCTTGGAGAGTCTGTTGCAATCGAATATGCGATCAAAAGAAGAGGTGCTGGGGGGAAAATCGAATCAATAGATAATGAATATGGCTTGTTTGAATTTCTAAGCTATTCTCAAATTTATGCAACAAAAGATGCAGATTTCTCTTCAGAGATCAGATCTTTGTTTGGGGATGGGATTGAAGCCTTAAAAATATTTTCGCCAAAAGTTTTAGGTATACTAGACTCAAATTTCAGCATACTAGAAAGGATTATGCTGAGCGAAAATACAACATACAGACTAACTGCACAAAAGAATTTTACTGTGCCTTGTTTACATATACCAAGTACTCAAAAAGACACAACCCCACAAAAAAACTTGGCGGGCTTATGTAGTACCTTTAGTAAGCAAAATTACTTGATTGATCCTTTTGACATGAGTCTAAAAGACACAAGTAGACTTAAGGATTTAGACCTATATTTTGTTTTAAAAACAAGTAAAAAGATGAAAGATGATATTCAAGGATTACTGAAAGCTCATATTTTTGAGGCTCTAACCATTTCTAATTTCTTTAGATTGGAATCTCTTGATGCTAATATTGTTGCTAACAAAAATATAAGTGTCGAGCTACAAATTAGAATGATTTTGCTTTTTATGATGCTTGTACACAGCTATGTCCACACTTGTAATCTTGCAAAGCTGAAATATGACGATTTACTAGTAAATAAGGATTTAGAACTTGTCAAGTTTGAACAAGACCAAGAAATCAACAATATGCTTTCATCTATTCAAAGTGAATCGCTAGACTTGGATTTATACTTGAAAGGCTGTATGGCAAAGATTTATGGACAAGTTCAACAAGAGCTAGATTCTACTATGCCAACTCAATCTAGTCGAAAAGGTCAAGGAGCTGTAGAATTAGAGCTTAGGGATTTGGACAAAAGCTATTACAGAAATCCGATTTCCTACAATGTTTGGTACAATTATATTTCATCTACTAGCTTTGCCAATGGTTTAGCATTTAGTGAACACCAAAACCAACCTAACATTGCAAAGCACCTAATTAACATACAAATACCAAATAGTATCAAAGCATTACTTGGGAAAATAGGTGTTCAAAGTTCTGTGATTGACGATAAGACCACTCAAATTTTGAATAGAGTTTCTGTAAACGATGTGGAAAACAAGCTGATTACATATTCAGTATTCGGTTCAGAACTCTTGGACTTATCACAAAAACAAAAGCTATTTCAATATGTTTGTACTCGTATCACAACAATCAAAGATGCGATCTATGGGAATGTTGCTAAAGAGCATGAGGATAAATTGGTACGAGATAACATCAATGTTCAAAGTGGTAAGCTATATCTAGGTAAGGATTTCTATACTTTTGCTACAAAAGGTCTTGATGCCTACAATGCTGTAGAAATAGGAATGAAAAAATCTGTGTCACAGTGGGGTGGCTGGCAAAATGTGAAAGTAACTGATGAAGATAGAGGAATAGCAGATAAATTCAAAAACTATATGGTGTTGATTGCAGAATTTCTAGTCTGTAATGTATTTCGTTTTCTGTTATTAAGAGAACTAAGAACTGTTGACTTCCTTAATCAGCCAGAGTTTTCAATTGATACTTTTTATAGCAGCTTCATTCCATTTTTGGATACTATAAGTAACTCCGATAAAAAAATAGCTCTCAGAGGTCTAGCAAATGCAATCTTTGAGTTTGAAAGCACCCAAAGCTCCTTGATACCTAGCCAGCTTGAGAGAATTGGGCAACTAAAAATTGCAATTAAACAAGCTTATGATGACTTGTGATCTAAGATAGAAAGGCTTAAAAATGTATCAAATCGAACAAAACAAAAGATTCAATCTAATGATGGTGCTAGCAGATAATGGTGGCTTTCTACAAGGCTCTCAAAATCAAAGAGCCAAGCTACTTAGGGAATACCTTGACACCTTTGAGGATGATCCTGGATATCTTATCCCAAAGCCAATCGCTCAGGAAATACTTCGGTGTGCAAGTGATGGTTTGATAGAACTAACCAATGAAGAGGATTGCTGGGTAAATCGTCAAGCTGCACAAATCCCTAACTTTTTCTATAACCCATCTCAAGATTACCCAAGCATCAAAAAGCAATCAACACCTACACAAAAGGTAGTTGCAAACCCAAAGCCTAAAAGGAAAAACAATAAGAAAGTATAGGAGTAAAATTATGCCAATTCAGCTAGTGTTAATGTCACAAATCGAGCAATTCTCTAGTATGGGGAAATACTTGGTTGATCGTGTACAGCAAGATTCCCATTTAGATTTAGATCCCTACGATGACCATAGCTCTCAAATCCTAATCATCAAAAATGGTTTAGAGCTTGGGAAAGAAATGGATGTGATCAACCAAGCAAATATCAATAAGTGCTTAATTGTAAGAATAGCAAGCCATGATGCAAAAACCTTGGTCTATAAGAACACCGAAATCCACGATCAAGAAATCCCACTCAAGGTAAAGATTATGGAAATTTCTTGGTCTTCTATGAATGATGCTCAAGCTTTAGGAGATAGCTTGGTTCAAGATATTGAAGAATTTTTTATCAGCGAAAACCCTAAAAAAGCATTTCCCAAGCTACCAAGAATCCCAAAGTGTCCAGAGATTGTAAAGGACACATCTACCTTGCCAGCCTTGTATAATTCTGAGGGCTTGACGGATTTCCCAACAAAGGGTGAAAACAAAATGCCAAGCTTTCGTAATTCACAATTCCCTATGTTTCCTTTTGATTTGACTCTCAAGATCATTGAAAAAGACCCAAAGGTTTGGTGTGCTGGTGGGAATCAATTTGGGAATAAGGCTTTTTCATATTGGATTCAAGTGATGAAATCCTTACATGAAAACAAACCAATCCCAACCAATGCTCTTAGGTGGCTCAAAAAGAGAGAAGGATATATTGCTCGCCATAGACAGGATTGTAGGCTTGCTGGTACAATTGCAATGATCAAATGGGCAGGCTTTATTGATGGTCCAAATGGTAAAGGCAATGGTGCAGAGGATGGATCAAGCTTAGAGCATATGCTAGAAATTATTGGGTACAAATAAAGCTTGATTGTTCTCAAAACATGATGTACAAGATTGTTAGACAAGAATACAATTCACAAAATATTTTATTCAAAATAACAGAAACAAGGCTTTACATCATGCTAAATCCATCGGATCTATTTACAATTAAAAAAGAATGTATTGCACAAGGCTCTTCAATCCTACAAACCAAGATTCCACAGATTCTTGATCAGTTTACACAAAGTCTAGAGCAAGACACAGAAACAAATATACAAGAGCTAAAGCGACAATACCAAAGCCAAATCATTAAGGTTTTTGAGAACGAATTTGATTTTACAACTAAATACCTACTAGACATTATTCAGCTAAGAGAATCAAATGACAGCATCTCAAACAAATGAACAACCCAATCCAAAGCAATACACCTTTATCGATTTGTTTGCAGGGATTGGTGGATTTCGTTTAGGTATGACTCGTCAAGGCTTTCAATGTGTGTTTAGCTCCGAGATAGATGAGCATGCTTGTCAGGTCTATGAAGAAAACTTTGGAGAAAACCCATACTGCGATATTTCAATCCAAGATGAAAAAGCTTTACCAGATTTTGATGTGTTGTGTGGAGGATTTCCTTGTCAACCCTTTTCTAAGGCTGGCAGATTGCAAGGCTTTTCCGATACAAGGGGTACATTATTCTTCCATATCCTAAGAATTTTAGAGCATAAGAAGCCTAAAGCCTTCATCTTGGAAAATGTGAACACTTTGTTTGGGCATGATAAAGGTAATACCTTCAAGGTAATCAAGCAATCCTTAGAATCACTTGGTTATTATTTCAGCTATAGCTTTTTGGATGCCAGTGATTTTGGTGTTCCCCAAAGTCGTAGGAGAATCATTATGATTGGTACACTAGATAAACCATTCGATTTTGACCGACTTGAAAAAAATGAAGTTCATGAATCCTTGTCCTACTTAGATGATTTCCAAGACCCTAGCACAATCAATCCCAAGTATGCTCAAAAAGTCATTGATAAAAAAGAGTATACCTTAATTAAGGACAGTAAAAGGCAAAAGAGTAAGCTACATTTCATTGGGTATTTGAATGGTAAAACAATTAGGAATGGCTTTCGTTTAGACCAAATCAATGCAACTGCCACCCATCGCCAGCAAAATAGAATTTATGATGCAAGTGGACTTATGCCAGCCTTAGTAGCAGGTGAAAGCTCTGGCAGGTATTGGGTGCATTACCAAGACAAGGTAAGAAAGCTAACACTAAATGAGTGCTATCGTTTTATGGGTTTTCCCCAAGATTTTAAGTTAGTTGGTGGTCAAAGCAATCTATATAAGAGAATTGGTAATAGTGTTTGTGTAAATATGGTTGAGCAACTAGCGATTGCAATCAAACAGCATCTAGGGTAGATGAATAGATATTGGATAATAGGTAAATCCCCATGTACTTGGGGCAATACTCAAGTTTTCAATCATTTTCATTTGCTTGATTTTTCTTCTTCTCTTTCTCTCTTTTTTCTTTTCTTTTTGCAGCCCTTACTTTTTTGATCGTTGGGTCAGTGGCATTCCTTTTTGAGATACCATATACATCTAGCCATTGGGAAACTGCTTGATGTGATACATTATACATCCGAGCGATTTCTCTTAGGGATTTCTTTTCAAAGACATAGAGATTATATGCTTCTTCTTCTGTAATTTTGAGATTTGCCCCTGCTTCCCTAAAAGATGTGGGAATATCATACATTTTTAATTGTCTACACAAGGTAGGGATCGACATACCAACTCGTTCTGCAAAGTCTGTCAGAGATGAAGATTGAGCTCGAATTGTTTCTAGCTCAAATTTTGATACGAATCTCATTTTCTCTCCAATTATGATACATATTTTGAATTTTTGTTTGTGTTTTGAAAAATACATCATAAAATGCTAAATGTCAAGGTTAAGTGAAAAGGCTTGAGTGCAACAACACAATCTAGCTAAAGGTTGGGAAAATGAACAAACGAAAAAAGAAAATATTAGGCATCTCGATCGGTCTTGTAGGGTTAGGCTTTGTGTCTTTTCTCGCCTATGATACTCTCATCAAAACTGCTGCAGCATCTAGTGTTCCCACTAAAAAAATACCTAACCAACAGCCATCTAGCTCTAAGCAACCAATCAAAAATACCACAACAAATACTACAATTAGACCCACAACTAACACCAATTCTAATACTACCCAAGTAGAAACAGTAGCTTTTCAAACGGGAAATCAAGGTAGCTCTATTCCTGAAATTACACCACAACCACAACCACAACCTACAATGGATCGTTCTTTAAAAAATCAAATTCTACAAAAAATGAACAGTCTTGGGGATAATAGAATTTTGATGATTGGGGATTCTCAAGTTGGTAGAACCCTATCAAAAGCTGCACAACAAGTATTTGTGCCTAGCTTTGATGCTCAATTGTACTCGTGGTATTTTGAAGGTACAACACCAAAGAAAATTATCAACAAGCATATTGGGGAAAATACAAGTGAAGGTCAAGTTTTGAAAAATGCCTTGATGCAAAAATTCCCAATCGTGTTCATTCAACTTGGCGATAATGGGATTTCGGGCTCAACAGAATGCTTGAATTTGTTGAACTATATCAATTCTTTCTATCCTAGTAATCAGCTACCCCTAATTGTTTGGAGTGGACCATTTCCACTGTGCTTACCAAACAATGTTTCTACAAGCTATGTGAAAGCAGAGCCTTGTAGTCCATCGGATTTTAGGTGTATCACAAACTACCAAGAAAAGAAGAAAAATGTGGATTCAGGCTATATTTACCAAGCTACATCTTCCATTCCTAATGCAAGGTTTGTGTCGCCATATCATTTATCCCCCTTTAATATTCAAAATACTAGGTGCTTCACTTCCGATGGTGTACATATTTTACAAGATGCCGCTACATTGTACTTAGAAAACATATTAGGAGTAGAACCAACATGACATTTAGATTAGACCAAGAAGACTTACAAATCCTAGCAAAATCCTGGCCAAAAATTCGTAAGATTGCTACCAAGCTGATCAAGTCTAAAGCACAAGATAAAATCGATGCCAAATCTTGTATCCCAATGACTTTTAATAAGGACTTGGTGCTAGGTCATGGTAAATGGGGAGTGGTATTAGGCTTACCATCCTTAGATGAGGTTGTAATCAAAATCACTACAGACCCATTTGAGTGGTTTTTGATTGAGATGTTGATGCAGGATGAAGAACTGAGAACACACCCTGCTATCCCCTACATTATAGGAACTGCTGTACTAGATATTTTTCAAGACCAATTACCTTGTTATTTGATTGTAAGGGAAAATTTGAAAATAGGTGTACCTTTACCAGCATCCAGTCCATTACTCAAAATGAGAGATATGCTCTTACAAGATTTCGTAGACCCAATGGAAGATATTGAACATGAGCTGTCTCAAATCCTAAAATACAAGCAAGATTTGAATTTATTGCATATTACAACAACCTATTCTCTTGTTGCTGGGGAAATCAAAAAGCAGGTTTCTAAAATCAAAACTAGAATCCCAAAGGTAAACAAAAGCTCTAAATTTTATTGGGTAATCGATTTCCAAAAAAAGCTCCTAAATAAAGGTATTGCCCTTGTGGACATCCACCCAAACAACTTAGGACTTAGAGAATTTAATGTAACAGAGATTTTTGAGCATGATCGAGAGCCTGAAATGGATTGTGTAGTGATTTCTGATTTAGGTATGGCATATGGTACACCTATCTTTTTACAATCGGGGATGGCATACAACAATTTTGATGCCATGATGGATCATTTTGTTAAGATTCTAAAAGAGTACACAGAAGAACAAAAAACCTTTTATGCAAGATCAAATCCTATGTATAGTGTTGATTTTATCAAGGAAGAAATTCGTAGTTGCTGCTCGGATGCAAATCACTATCTTTCCAATATCTTAGTGGATGTAGGCAGTCACCAAGAAATACATAGGGTTGTTGGTAAAATTTTGTTTATGATCCCAAAGATGCACATTTCAGCAGAGTCTATTACACTTACGATCAAAAATGAGGTTTCCTCTTTGATTCAAAATTGGATTGAAGCTGATATTATTTTAGATGAAACCGATACTGGTTTAGATTTGAAATGCTATGTAGATGATATTACAAATGGTTTGGTTAAATGTCGAGTGACAACTGAACTCAGCTATGAAGATCCTGCACCCATTGCTAAATTTCATATCCCAAGAAATCACAGCTTGTACCAAAAGCTAAAGGTAAATTTGGAGAAATCCTCAGAGCGAGGTGCGAGGAAAACACAAAGTACCTTTGTACAATACATCCCTGAAGTCTTACTTGTAGAAATGAATGGAGTTCCATATGAAAAAATTTAGTATTGCACCAATTGATTGGGAATTGAATGCCTTTGAGCCAAATATTTCCTATCAAACGATGCTTGTTCATGTTACCCAACTACACAAAAAATATGTAGATAATTTAAATAGCTTGCTGACCAAAGGCTACCCACAGCTTGCAGAGTTAGATGCTGCAGATGTTCTTAGAAATACATCTTTCTATTTGAACAACGAAGAAGACAAGCAATTTTACCTAAACAATATGGGTGGACATTTTTGCCATACTTTGTTTTGGTACTGCTTATCTCCAAAGGGTACAACAAAGCCTACAAGGTTTTTTGAGCTCATAGGTAAAACTAGAAAGCAAGTAGAAATGGATTTAAAAAGTGAGGGCTTAAAACGATTTGGATCAGGCTGGAGTTGGCTTGCACTAGATACAATGAACAGACTCAACATATCTTCTACCCAAAATCACTATACTCCATTTATGAAGCTACATCGCCCAATCATGTGTGTGGATTTGTGGGAGCATGCTTATTTCCTTGATCGTTTTGGTAATCGCTCTGAATGGCTAGATATTATTTTGAAATACATTGATTGGGCAAAGGTAGAGCAGATTTATGTAGCACTGATCAACAATAGGAGACACCCAATTTCTAATTTACTGACAAGCAATCCCTAAAATATTTTTTGTGTAGTAATAAGGCTACTATTTGCTAATTGTTCTAGCTAATCTAAACCCAATATCTTCATTAGACCGTTGTGAACTGATCGCATCTTTTGATCTAATCTCAATGATTGTTTCATCACTCATATACGAACCACCTAATATTGGATAGATGTCATCGTTTGGGTTGTTAGGGTTTTCTTTTTTCGCACAAACCTCCCAAACATTTCCACTCATGTCATAGAAACCCCATTCATTTGGTAGCTTAGCCTTTGTAGGTTGAGTTTGAATATTTGAGTTTCTTTTGTACCATGCATATTCAGAAAGCTGCCATATACCATTTGTACCTGCCCATTTGTTTTCAGTACCCGCCTTAGCTGCATATGTCCATTCTTTTTCTGTAGGGAATCGGTATCCATTCTTTTTAAAATCACAATCCCAATTGTATTCACCCTTTAATGTATAGCAAGGCTCAAAGCCATGTAGTAAACTAAGTGCATTACAAAACTCTATCATTTTAAACACACTAACAGTTTCAAGAGGTCTGCTTAAATCTGTACCTATATCTCTAGCTACAGTATCTCTGCTGTATATTATACGGTCGTATGTTATACCATTGAAATAGCTAGGATTTTTTTGTGTTAATCTCCTATATAGATCTTGAGTTACTAGAATTTCTCCAAGTAAAAATGTTTTTGGTTTCCCTTTCCCTGAGCTTGGACACAAAATCATATTGAACTTGTAGCCAAAAGCAGCATATTCTATTTTCAATAGCTCAGTGAGTTGCTTGGCTATTCTTGAAAAGGATGTTGTTATTTTAGCTGGTCTAATTTCAAATCTTTGGCTCTGTGGCATACTTATCAAATCCCCATAGGTTGCACACCCTAGCTCAAAGGATATATTCTCTTGCCTGCTAGAATAACTGTTCACTAACGATTTTCTTCTTAGATTCTCAAGCATAATCTCTCTCTTTTTTTATTTACATTGATCTTAATAAAACTTTATATGTTTGCCAAAGATAAAAAACATATAAAACTCAGTTGACGATTGATCTGCAAACACGAAAGCCGAGGCCGTCGTGGCGAAGGCCGGGCGAATTGTAGCTGCGATAAGCAGAACGCAAAAACGGGGCGTAGTAGTACCAACCACCACCACGACAAACACGAGAGTCACCAGTATCATCTTTAGGATCGTATTTATCCCAGCACCATTCCTTAACATTTCCACTCATGTCATAAAAGCCCCATTCATTTGGTTTTTTAGTTGCTACTGAATGTGTTGATATATTTGAATTTTTGACAAACCAAGCATATTCTCCTAGCTTACTTTCATCATCAGTACTTGCATATAGATTTTGAGTACCAGCTTTAGCAGCATATTCCCATTCTTTTTCTGTAGGTAGTCTATACCCATTTTTACTAGAATCATAATCCCAACCATAATCTAGACTCTTGGGGTTTTCAGTATAGTATTCATCTAAGCCTTGTAGTCTACTTAGCTTATTACAGAATTTGATTGCATCCACCCATGATACATTTTCTACTGGGTTTTGAGGATTACCTTTGAACCAACTAGGATTAGTTCCCATCACTTTTTCATACAGCTCTTGAGTAATCTCTGTTTCTCCTAGTAAAAATGGTCTTTCTATGATTTCCATTCTAGGTTTGTTGTCCTCAATATCTTTATGACCCATCGTAAAGCTACCACTTGGACAGTAAATCATATTGAATCTTAACCATACCCTTGTATCCCTAGAAATCGTATCTATTACTCTTGGGAATATAGGTTTTGTAGGTTTCTTTTTCGATAGCCTTTGGGTACATATATCTATCTCTGCATGATTTTCATATCTAGCTAGACCAGATTCAAAATACACTTGATATATTGGATCATTGTATATCTTAGTTAGTGATTTTCTTCTTAGATTCTCAAGCATATTCTCTCTCTATTTTTTTATTTACATTGATCTTAATGAAACTTTAAAGATATGCCAAAGATAAAAAGATAAAAAGATAAAAAAGAAAAAGCTAGTTCCTAAGCACTTTTTTTTGACAGTGGATGAGATGTTCAGTTACTCAGTTGACAATTGATCTGCAAATTCGAAAGCCGAGAGTGGCGGCTCGAAGACCGATCGAGGTATGGTTGCGATGAGCAGAACAAAGATCCGACTCACTACTAATGTTAAAACCACCGCCACGAAGAACACGATGGGCATTAGCATTACCTTTAGGATTGTATTTATCCCAGCACCATTCCGACAAATTCCCACTCATGTCATAAAAGCCCCATTCATTTGGTTTTTTAGTTGCTACTAGATGTGTTGTGTATTCGCCACCTACTTTTGAATTCTTTTCAAACCAAGCATATTCTTGTAGCTCAGCTTTTTTATCAGTACCTGCCCACCGGTTTTCAGTACCTGCTTTAGCAGCATATTCCCACTCTTTTTCTATTGGTAGTCTATACCCATTTTTAGAAAAATCACAATCCCAACCAAAGTCTAGACTCTCAGGGTTTTTAGTGTAGCACTGATCTAAGCCTTGTAAATCACTTAGCTTATTACAGAATATGATTGCATCCACCCATGATACTCGATCTACTGGATTTTTGGGATCGTTTTTGAAATGACTAAGATTTTTTCTCATCACTTTTTCATATAGCTCTTGGGTAACTTCTGTTTCCCCTAGTAAAAATGACCTATCTATGATTTCTGTTCTAGGTTTTTTGCCATCTTGATCCTCATGACCCATTGTAAAAGCATCATTTGGGCAAACAATCATGTTGAATTTTACATTACCTAAGCTATAGGGAATTAACCTAAAATCGTTGGAAACTTGAGCAAAAGGGTTTTGAAAGAATCCAATAACATTTTCCTTAGAAAATCTTTGTTTGTATTGATTTATACATTGGTATGTACTCAAGTGATTTTCGTAATGGGCAAATCCTAATTCAAAATGTACTTGGTGTATTGGATCATGGTAGGTCTTGGTCAGTGATTTTCTTCTTAGGTTCTCAAGCATAATCTCTCTCTATTTTTGTTTACATTGATCTTAATAAAACTTTAAAGATATGCCAAACATAAAAACATAAAAAGACAAAAGACTTAATTGACTATAGACCTACAAACACGAAATCCAAGATAGAAAGTCTGATTGCTAGGTAAACTCTTGGATCGACGGGTAATTCTCAAGCGACGTCCAATAACATGATCATTACAACTACCACCACGATAGACACGCTCGGCGTTGAGATTTGGATCATTAGGATTGTACTTATCCCAACACCATTCTTCCACATTTCCAGTCATGTCGTAAAAGCCCCAATCATTCGGTGCTTTCATTTTTACAGAATCTGTTGAATTATTTGTGAAAAGACTGTCGTTAAACCGAGCATAATCTTCTAGTTTTTTAGTGCTACTAGTACCTGCATACAGCTTTTTAGTACTAGCCTTAGCTGCATATTCCCATTCTTTTTCTTTGGGTAGTCTATAGCCATTTTTACTAAAATCACATGACCAATCATAGTGCACTTGAATTTTTAGTATAGCACAAATCTAAACCTTGTAGCTGACTTAGTTCATTACAGAACTTGATCGCATTTTGCCATGATACCCACTCTACTGGATAGTTGAACTTGCTATTGAAACGAAATAAAGTGTCTTTGAATCTACTAGGATTATATCCCATCACTTTTTCATACAGCTCTTGGGTAATTTCTGTTTCCCCTAGTAAAAAAGGCCTATCTATGATTTCTATTCTGGGTTTGTTGTCATCTTCATCTTCATGACCCATCGTAAAGCTACCACTTGGGCAAGCAATCATATTGAAATTTATATTACCTAAGCTAAAAGGGATTAACCTAGACTCTTTAGAAACTTGAGTGAATGTGCTTGAAAAGGCTTCATTAGTCTTTTTCTTAGAAAATCTTTGTTTGTATTGATCTAGACTCAAGTGATTTTCGTAATGGGCATACCCCAATTCAAAGGATACTTGGTGTGTTGGGTCATTGTAGGTTTTGGTCAGTGATTTCTTTCTTAGATTTTCAAGCATATTCTCTCTCTATTTTTTATTTACATTGATCTTAATAAAACTTTAAAGATATGCCAAACATAAAAAGACAAAAAGACAAAAAGACAAAAAACTTAATTGACAATAGACCTACAAACACGAAAGCCAAGACTACCACCATAACTACTAGGCGGGATACCATAGCGAAAAGCAGAACATAGATGCGAGATGTCAGTGGTAGACCAATATCCACCACGAATACTACGATCTGTATTAAAATTAAAACTTAATGGATTGGCTTTATCCCAGCACCATTCAGACACATTCCCACTCATGTCATAAAACCCCCACTCATTTGGAGCTTTCGTTCTTACTGACTGTGTTGAACCCTTTGAATTTTCTTGAAACCAAGCATATTCTTCTAGCTTATTTGGGTCATCAGTACCTGCCCATTGGTTTTGTGTACCTGCTTTAGCTGCATATTCCCACTCTTTTTCTGTCGGTAGCCTATACCCATTTTTAGTGAAATCACAATGCCAATCAAATTTTGTACTTGATTTTTTAGTGTAGCACAAATCTAAGCCTTGTAGTTTGCTTAATTTATTACAGATCGAAATCGTATCTTCCCATGATATACTTACGATTGGATGAAACCTATTTTCAAAATCACTAAGGTCTTCTTCATTGCCTCCTACCCTTTCATATAGTTCTTGGGTAAACTCTGTTTCTCCTAGTAAAAATGGCACATCTATTGTTTCTGTTCTTGGTTTGTTATCCCATTGATTTCTATGACCCATTGTAAAAGTACCCTTTGGGCAATAAATCATGTTGAAATTTGTAGCACCTAAGCTAAAATCAAATAACCTAAATTCTTTAGAAGCTTGATCGAATGTGTTTGGGAAGGGGCGATTGATCTTTTTCTTAGAAAGCTTTTGTTTGTATTGATTTATACATTGGTATGTACTCAAGTGATTTTCATATCTAGCTAGACCAGATTCAAAATGTACTTGGTGTATTGGGTCATTGTAGGTCTTAGTCAGTGATTTTCTTCTTAGGTTCTCAAGCATGATCTTCTCTCTATTTTTTTTATTTACATAGATATTAGTAAAACTTTATAGATATGCCAAAGATAAAATATTTTTTTTCAATGTGCTTTTTTTGTTTTCAAGTAATTGATGAGCAACCCAAAAAACCAAGCCAAAAGTACCCACATTATGCTATCACTTAAATTTGATGCTTGCTTACACCCACTATTAGAACGATCCCCACCTGAAATCAGTCTGTAAATATTTGAAACATTAAATAAGTCTAGGTCAAACATAAAGGATTAAAAACAAAAGAAAATATGCAGATATTAATATGGATGTTAGTAAGACTGATGACTATTCAATGAAAGACCTTGCAATACGAAAGCCTTTGTACATACTTTTGTCTGTTGGCTTAACCCAAACGATTTCCCCAATTCTTTTCATATATTTTTGGATAGGTATGTCGTTGGCACAACCCCCCACATAAGGAGATTTACCCCAAAAGTCAACACTAAACTCATCACACCATTCATGAACATTACCTGTCATATCATAAAAGCCCCACTCATTTGGCTTGAGCCGAGCAACAGGCTGTACACGATTTTTGTCATCAGTGTTTCTCACATTCCAAGCATATTCACCTAGCTTGCTTGAATCACTTGTACCTGCCCATAGATTATCTGTACCCGCCTTAGCTGCGTATTCCCATTCATCTCTTTTTGCTAAGCGATACCCACTTTCGTAATTACCATCCTTATAATATTCTTCCAAGCCTTGTAGCTTACTTAGTTTATTACAAAACCTAATTGCATCATTCCAAGAAACATTTTCAACTGGTCTTTGTAAATCGGTTGGTGTTTGCCAATAGCTAGGATTTTTTCCCATCACTGCGTGATACAATTCTTGAGTAACCTCTGTTTCTCCAAGTAGAAATGGTCTCCAAATCTGTTTGATTTCATAGCGATTTAGACGAGGATCATCTACATAGAAAGTTGAACGCCTTGAAAAGCTGCCCTTTGGGCAATAAAGCATATCAAACCAAACACCATTCACATAGCTAGATTTTGCTTTAGGGTTTTTAGTTCTAGAAAGTGTTCTATATCTCTCTTTTTGTCCATATCTTTGCTTTCCAAGAGTAGCGACATCATCTTGATAAGACACCGATTCCCCAACCCATTGAAAGCCAATGTCAGCTTGATCAAAGAATACAAAGTCATCAAGCTTTTGTATTCGTTTCTTCCTTAGATTGTTCAACATTTTTTGTACCCTTTATTTGACTTGATTGTATTTTAATGAAACTTCAAATGTATACCAAACATAAAAATAAAAAAACTTAGTTGACGATTGATCTTGCAACACGAAAGCCGAGATCATGTTCACGATTGCCAGGCCAAATGCAGCTACGATAGGCAGAACGCAAATGTGGAGGATAGCAATCCCAACTACCACCACGAACCGAGTGTTCTGAAGCATCAAGCTTGTATTTATCCTCACACCATTCTTCAACATTCCCACTCATGTCATAAAAGCCCCATTCATTTGGTTTTTTCTTTTTTACAGTGTGTGTCTGCCATTCATTATTTACTGTTGAATTTTCACCAAACCAAGCATATTCCCCTATCTTGTTTGGGTCATCTGTACCTACCCATCGGTTTTGTGTACCAGCCTTAGCGGCATATTCCCACTCTTTTTCTTCTGGTAGTCTATAGTCATTTTTACTAGAATCACAACTCCAACCTGAATCTAGACGCCTGAAGTAGCATTCATCTAAGCCTTGTAGTCTACTTAGTTCATTACAGAACAAGATCGCATCTTGCCATGATACTCGCTCTACTGGATTTTGAGGGTTTTTGAATCTACTTGGATTCGTATTCATTACTTTTTCATATAGTTCTTGGGTAATCTCTGTTTCTCCTAGTAGAAAAGGTCTTTCTATGATTACTGTTCTTGGTTTGTTGTCATCTTGATCTTCGTGACCCATCGTAAAGCTACCACTTGGGCAAGCAATCATCATCAATTCAAAAAAGCTAAAGAATTTAGAAGAAATTATATCTATCTCTCTTGAAAATGAACGTTTTTTTGATTTTTTAGCTATTCTTGGTGTACAAACATCTATCTCTGTACTAGAATCATACTTAGCTAGACCACTTTCAAAATGTACTTGGTGTATTGGGTCATGGTAAGTCTTAGCCAATGATTTTCTTCTTAGGTTCTCAAGCATAATCTCTCTCTATTTTTTCATTTACACAGATCTTAGTAAAACTTTAGAGATATGCCAAAGATAAAAGTAAAAAATTAGTTGAATATCGATCGTGCAACACGAAAACCTATTAAACTATGGTTATCAGGGTCATTATGATATCGACAAGCATTAGCTAGAGGCACTATATAAGAATCATAATAAGATCCCCCACGTGATATCCTATCCTTATCATTTTTGTTGTCGTTGTATTTATCCCAACACCACTCAGTCAAATTCCCATTCATGTCATAAAAACCCCATTCATTTGGTTTTTTAGTTGCTACTGGATGTGTTGATAATTTCAATATTTCAGATGCCTTGGTTATATTATTGCCAAACCAAGCATATTCGTCTACTTTTTTGTCATCATCGGTACCTGACCAACGATTGTTTGTTCCTGCCTTAGCTGCATATTCCCATTCTATCTCTGTGGGTAATCTATACCCATTTGCATTTTCATTCCGAGACACAGTAGCTGACGATATTCTTTTTTCTGTATTACTTGTAGCTCTTGTTGAGATTCTAGAGATGTTGTAGTATAATTCCAAGCCACATAATTTACTTAGTTCATTACAAAACAAAAGTGCATCATACCAAGACACATTATCTATAGGGTGTTGTAAACTAAATGGATACAAGGAAGCATCTTTTGAATTAACAGTACTTGCTTGAAAATAACTAGGATTATTTTTCATTACCTTTGAATACAATTCTTGTGTAATCTTTGTTTCACTAAGAAAAAAAGGTTTCTCTATGGTTTTACTCGTAGCTGGTGTTTTTAGATCAAATGTACGCAAACCAAAACTATTTTGACAGTCAGGACCCATCATAAATGTACCTTTGGGGCAATAAATCATATTAAATCTTAGCCATGGACTTGTATCATTAGAAATTGTGTCGATTGCTTTTTTGAATGGTTCTATTTCTAAATCCTTAGATAGCTTTTGGATACACACACCTATTTCTGCATTAAACTCATATCTAGCTAGACCTTGTTCAAAATGTACTTGGTGTGTTGGATCATTATAGGTCTTGGTTAGGGATTTTCTTCTTAGGTTCTCAAGCATAATCTTCATCTCTTTGTTTTGATTTACATAGATATTAATAAAACTTTAAAGCTATGCCAAAGATAAAAATAAAAAACTCAGTCGATGATTGATCTTGCAACACGAAAGCCTTGATCAGAATCTCCATAATAGTCGTAGAAATTATTATTTGACGCAAGTTGACAAAAATATCGGTTACCCCTATAAGCACCCCCACGGAAATTTCTTTGATTAGTATCATAAAAGCGATCCCAACACCATTCACGAACATTCCCACTCATGTCATAAAAGCCCCATTCATTTGGTAATTTCGTCTTTACTGGATGTGTTGTACCCCGATCCCAGTCTTCGCCAAACCAAGCATATTCTTGTAGCTCTGTGAATTTCTTAGTATTAGTACCTGCATATTTGTTATCAGTACCAGCTTTCGCAGCATATTCCCATTCCTTTTCTGTTGGTAAGCGATATCCATTTTTACTGAAATCGCAAGTAACTTGTGCTGACATAATTCTGTTTTGCTCCAATCCATCTTTATCTTTTGTAGATATGTCCATTAAAGCATAACATTCATCTAAGCCTTGTAGCTTACTTAGTTCATTACAGAACAAAATCGCATCATACCATGATACATTTTCTACTGGATTTTGGGGATGTTGGAATTTACTTGGATTCTTTCCCATCACTGCTTGATACAATTCTTGAGTAATCTCTGTTTCTCCTAGTAAAAAAGGAATCTCTATCGTTTTTGTTCCACGCTCCTTACCCCTTTCTTTGTGCCCCATTTTGAAAGTACCTTTGGGGCAATAAATCATATCGAATTTCACATTGTTACAAGTATGGGATATTAACTTAAAGCTCTTAAATATCTCATCAAAAGTACTTGTGAATGGCTTTTTTGTTCCTTTTTTAGATAGCCTTTGCTTGTGCTGTGCAATACTAGCTGAGTCTGCATAAGTTGCATGACCTAATTCAAAAGATATTGGGTGTATTGAATCATTGTAGGCTTTGACTAGCGATTTTCTTCTTAGATTCTCAAGCATAATTTTCATCTCTTTGTTTTGATTTACATCCATCTTAATAGAGTTTCAAATATATGCCAAAGATAATTTTTTCGATCTTTCATTTAAGAATAGACCTTGCAATGCGAAAGCCTGTTACACAAGTACTGAAAGATGCTTGATGCCTAGATTGGTGTGCAATGGACAATAGATTTGATTGACTTGAAAACCAAGACCCCCCTTTTGTTGCATATCGAACTGTTGAATCATACTCTACCACTACATCATTACACCATTCTGAAACATTTCCACTCATGTCATAAAATCCCCATTCATTTGGCTTTTTACCTTTTACTGGGTGTATGCCACCACTTAAACTAGAGCTACCTGAATATTCACCAAACCATGCAATACGATTAAGCTCATGTAAATCGCTTGTGCCTGGCCAACGATTTTTTGTGCCTGCTTTTGCTGCATATTCCCATTCTGCAATTGTAGGTAAGCGATATCCATTTTTATTTTGGAGATAAATCACATTTGGATCACTTGTACCAAACTGATCAATTTTGTAGCAACGATCTAAGCCATGCAGATCACTTAAGCGATTGCAAAAAATAGTGGCTGTATACCAAGACATTGAGTCTATAGGGCAATTAGGATCTTTTTTTATTCTTCTAGGAGGTTTAAAGCAGGTTGGGTTTTCATTTACTACTTCTTCATATAAAGCTTGAGTTACTTCGGTTTCCCCAAGCAGAAAAGGTTGTTCAATTCGCTTTGTGATCAAGCTATCATTCATTATTTGTCCAGACTCATCTAGACTTTCAATTTCAAATTCCCCAATCGGACAATAAATCATATTGAAAAAAACTTTACCCACAAAGGATGGGTAAATATTTTTGTCTATGTTGGGAAGCTTTGTGTAGCCTTGTAGGTTTGTTCCAGCAAAGTTCGAATATCGCTCAATTCCAAAATTTGAAATATCAGCTTGATACCTAACTAAATCGTCAATGAACTCAACTAAATGATCTTCACTTTGAAAGACATCACAAGAATTTCTAAAGGCTTGTAGCTTTTTTCGTTTCAAGGCTTCTAGCATATTTGATACCTAATCTTATGGGGGATGTGTGTTTGTTAGATTCAATATACTCACAAATACACATTAGACACAACAGTCAATTTATTTTTTTAGCACTTTAAATATTTTCATTATTTTAGAATTGATCTTGCAATTCGAAAGCCAACACTTGATTCTCTTGAATTAAGATCATGACTCTGTCTATTCGATATTTGTAAATCTGTTTTGTGTTCTGTATACCAATGCCCACCTCGAATACATCGAGCCGCTATGAGCTTATGATTTTTTGGGTCATATTTGTCCCAGCACCATTCATAGACATTTCCACTCATGTCATAAAATCCCCATTCGTTTGGTTTTTTTGTTTTGACTGGTTGTGTTGAACCCTTTGAATTTTCGTGAAACCAAGCATAGTCATCCACAGATTCTTCTACATCCGTACCTGCCCATCGGTTTTTTGTACCAGCTTTAGCTGCATATTCCCATTCTTTTTCTGTTGGTAGTCTATACCCATTTTTCTTGGAATCGTAATGCCAATCATAAGCGAGATTTGATTTTTTAGTATAACACACATCTAAGCCTTGCATTTCACTTAATTTATTACAGAACAAAATTGCATCTTGCCATAATATTTCTTCTACTGGGTTTTTAGGTATTTTTTCATAGGTGTTTTCAGCTATTCTTCGTTCAATAAAATTACTAGGGTTGTTTCCCATCACTTTTTGGTAAAGCTCTTGAGTAACTAGTGTTTCACCCAACAAAAAAGGACTTTCTATTTTGTGTGTTTTAAGATCAAGATATACAAGTAATTCATTTCCTTGCACAAAGCTTCCACTTGGACAAGCAAGCATCGTAAATTCAACATCGTCTACTTTTTCAAATCTAGATTTTGTATCAAAAAAGAAATCGTTATCCACCTTTGTAGATCTTGGTTGGGGTAAGAGAGAAACAGAATCCGAATGATATACCCTATCTATTGCCCAAAGAAGATTTTGAGGCTCTAGATCAATCTTAAGATACTGACTTTTTAAGCTTTGGATTCTTTTTCTTTTTAGATTCTCTAACATATGCTTTCAAACTCTTCATTTTTTTATCATCATATATATTTTACACCAAGTTTCCATCCTATCAAACATAAAATATTTTTTTTGAGATCTTAACATAGAAACGAAGCTTTGAAAATGTGTCAAAGACAAAGGTATAAAAAATTATTTACCAATCGACCTTGCAACACGAAAGCCGAGGATGTCGTCGCGAACATCGGGCGAAGCGTTGCTGCGAAGAGCAGAACGCAAAAACGAGGCTTCGCGGGCCCAACCACCGCCACGAGTAACACGCTTGGCATCAGCATCATCATCATCAGGATTGTATTTATCCCAGCACCATTCATAGACATTTCCATTCATATCATAAAAGCCCCATTCATTTGGTTTTTTAGTTGCTACTGGATGTGTTTTGTCATTTGAATTTTCTTCAAACCAAGCATATTTCTTTAGCTTACTTTCATCATCAGTACCTGCCCATTGGTTTTGAGTACCAGCCTTAGCTGCATATTCCCACTCTTTTTCTTCTGGCAGTCTATACCCATTTTTACTAGAATCATAATCCCAACCATAATCTAGACTCTTGGGGTTTTCAGTATAGTATTCATCTAAGCCTTGTAGTCTACTTAACTTATTACAGAATTGGATTGCATCCACCCATGATACCATTTCTACTGGATTTTGAGGATTTTTGGCATTACTAGGATCATCTCCCAACACTTTTTTATATAGTTCTTGGGTAATCTCTGTTTCTCCTAGTAAAAATGGTCTTTCTATGATTTCTGTTCTAGGTTTGTTGTCATCTTCATCTTCATCTTCATGACCCATCGTAAAGCTACCACTTTGGCAAGTAATCATATTGAATTTTACATTGTCTAAGCTAAAAGGAACTAAACTAAAATCTTTGGAAATTTGAGTGAAAGGGTTTTGAAAGGATTCAACAACATTTTTCTTAGAAAATCTTTGTTTGTATTGTTCAATACTCAAGTGATTTTCGTATCTAGCATACCCCAATTCAAAAGCTACTTGGTGTATTGGGTCATTGTAGGTCTTGGTCAGTGATTTTCTTCTTAGGTTTTCAAGCATGATCTTCTCTCTCTTTTTTGTTTACATTGATCTTAATAAAACTTTATAGGTATGCCAAGGATAAAAACATAAAAAAGATAAAAAGAGATAGCTGATTTCTAAGCACTCTTTTTTTGAACTCTTAACATAAAAGGGTTCTTGCAATACGAAAACTAAATCTGTGCTTTTTGGTTCGAGGATTTGAACCTTTACGATTTGATGTTAGCATTGCATAGCCTCGATGTACTCTATCTGAAGACACATCGGTTTCTAAGGGATTCAGTCTATCCCAACACCATTCGTAGGCATTACCCCCCATATCGTAAAAACCCCAAGAATTTGGCTTTTTCTTTTTTATGGGTTGTGTATATTCTTCCAATCTCTTCTGCTTTGGATGATTATAAGGAAAATAAAACCCATATCTTGGTATTTGATCGTATTTATCAGTGCCCACCCATAGGTTATTTGTACTAGCTTTCGCAGCATATTCCCATTCCATTTCTGTTGGTAATCTGTAACCATTGGCATTTTCATTCCAATTTACATTTGCAGAACTAATCGTTTTTTCACCAGACATCAATCCCCCACTAATTACAACATCTGTCAAGAAATAACATTTTTCTAAGTCTTGCAAAACACTAAGTTTGTTACAAAAATCAATGGCATCATACCAAGATACTTGATCTACTGGGTAGCAAGCCTGCTCTGGTTGTGCTAAATCAAATGGAAACAAGCTTGGGTCTACACCCATCACTTTTAAGTAAAGCTCTTGGGTAACATCTGTTTCGCCTAGTAAAAAGGGTCTTTTGATTGACTCAAGTCTAGGGGGGTTTTCTGTTTCTTTTTCTGTTTCTTTTTTACTTTCACTTTCATGCCCCATGATAAAGCTACCACTTGGGCAAGCAATCATATTGAAATCTATATCTTGGCAGTTCATCACAACAGTGAATGGACTCACATATGGTAATTGAAAGCTACTTTTAGGGAAGAAATCTATTTTGGATTGGGTTTTAGACATTCTCAGCTTGTGACGATCAATCGAAATTCCATCTTGATAAATGACATACCCCTTACTAAAAAAAATTTTGTGTATTCCATTTTTGTAGGTCTTAGTCAAGGATTTCTTTCTTAGGTTCTCTAGCATAATCTCCCTCTATTTTTTGTTTACATAGATCTTAGTAAAACTTTAAAGGTATGCCAAAGATAAAAAGATAAAAAGATAAAAAACTCAGCTGACGATTGATCGTGCAACACGAAAGCCGAGTCTGCCACGGCGATCGCCGGGCGAGTAGTTGTTGCGAGCAGCAGAACGCAAAGACGCAACATTGTCGTTGAGCCAACCACCGCCACGACGAACACGATAGTAATTATCTAAGTAAGCTGAGTAAGTACCTGACCATTTTGTCGAAGGCTTCTCCATAGGATACTTTCTATCCCAGCACCATTCCATGACATTCCCACTCATATCATAAAAGCCCCATTCATTTGGTAGCTTTGTTTTTACTGGATGTGTTGATTCATTTGAATTTTCGTCAAACCAAGCATATTTTCCTAGCTTACTTTCATCATCAGTACCTGCCCATCGGTTTTCAGTACCAGCCTTAGCAGCATATTCCCACTCTGTTTCTCTTGGTAGTCTATAGCCATTTTTAGTGAAATCACAC
>Ga0194129_10001485_pt1 | contig 38386 bp, 47 predicted proteins | sample TA2KigCa35mmetaG_FD_150862 | JGI IMG/M metagenome (GOLD analysis project Ga0194129, IMG submission 150862) | Freshwater microbial communities from Lake Tanganyika, Tanzania - TA2015038 Kigoma Deep Cast 35m | ecosystem: Environmental > Aquatic > Freshwater > Lake | place: Tanzania: Lake...
AACAAAGCATATGTTGGAGGTGTTGGCGGAACAACTCATGTCGGAACGGTTTCCGTCACCCTTGTTTGAGACTTGTAAAATTAGGGGCAAAACTGTATTGTTCTAAAAATTGTTAAAGGTGAAAAATGTACGGTATTCAGGCACTTCAACCACAGTATGCCACACGGCCTATGCGGTTTGCAGAGGGCGGTATGGCAATGCCCCAAGAAGCTCAAACAGGCATTGCAAGCATGGCCCCTATGCCTATGTCCGTCGCCAATGAACAACCGTCTATGCCTATGCCCGCTGCCAATGAACAACCTTCTATGGCTACCCCGAGTAGTTTAGAAGCAATAGCCCAACAGGTTGAGGCTACGCTTCCACCTGATATTGTTGAGGCTTTTCGTGCGCTTGTAGCGCAACTTGCGACATTGCCACCTGAGCAATTGCAAAAATTTGTACAGGTTATTGATTTAATTCAACAGAACGCTGATAATTACGCGCAAACTGTACAAGAACTTGTCAACCAAGGCATAGTTAAAGAGGGTGATTTGCCGCAAACATACAACCCCGCCTTGTTTGATGCATTGAAAGAAGTGTTTAAAGTTGCAGCCTCCAGCCCTGCACCTATGCCAAATACGCCGACAGGAATGGCGATGGGCGGCATTGTTGATACTACAACGGGTGGGCGCTTTGGCGATACTATGTTGGCGCATATCAACCCGCAAGAAGCTGCAATGTTGCGTGCACGTGGTGGCATGGAAACACGTAATCCTAATACAGGGTTGCCTGAATATTTTAATTTAGGTGATGTGTTTAAGGTAGCCGCGCCGATTGTTGGTGCTATTGCAGGTTCATTTTTGCCGATTGCTCCGCTGGTTGGTACAGCAGCAGCTTCATTTATTGGGCCTGCTATCGGTAGTTTTGCAGCATCAAAACTTGCAGGCTATAATACAAAACAGGCTCTTATCAATGGTGTTGTAGCGGGTGGTTTCGGTTACGGTGCTGGATATACACAAGCCGCGCAATACGGCGGCTATGGTGCAGCTGAAGGACCATCTCTTGGTACGGCAGTAAGTAAAGGTATTAGTGATCAAGGTGTCGGGTCACTGTTTAGATTTGGTAGTATTTCAACACCGACAAGTGCTGTCTCAAAAACTGCAACGAATTCTACGGGCACTGTAGCTACTGGGCCTAACACTAATTTGGCAACAGTGCCTTACGTTCGCAATGCGGCAGAGTTTTCTGCTCTTTCACCACAAGAGCGAGAATCCTTTTTGAAATTGCAAAAAGATCTTGCCGAGTATAAAAAATATAGCGGTGGCGAAGGAATGTTCGGTTCTATTGGCAACTTTGTAAAAGATAATCCTTTTATGGTTGCTGCAGGCATTAGTGCATTGAGCCTGTTAGACCGACCCGACCAACCTAAACCCCTTGGTTACGAAAAAACTTCAGACCAATTAATTGCTGAAAATCCAAACAAATACATGTTTGCTCCTTCAAACTTCGGTATTGGTTCGATGCGTGTAAAAGCAGGTGGGGCTATCAATGGTCCTGGAACAGGTACAAGCGATAGTATCCCTGCACGTTTAAGTGATGGTGAATTTGTAATGACAGCTAAAGCTGTGCGTGGTGCAGGTGATGGTGACCGTAGAGCAGGTGCAGCAAAGATGTATGAGCTAATGCATCATTTTGAAAAATTAGCGTAGGTGATCAATGGCTGATACCACTTTATCACAACAACAAACTGTTTTAGACCCTAAAATCCAAGCCTTTTTTGAAGGGTTATTGGACATTGCTAAAAAGCGTGCTGAAACACCTGTCGATATCCCTGGATATCAGTTTGCAGGTTTTGATCCTATGCAACAGAGCGCATTTAATGTTGCGCAACAAGGTGTGGGTTCGTATCAACCATTTATTCAATCGGCTTCACAGGCGTATGGTACAGGCATTTCTTCTTTAGCAGGTGGGGCACAGGCATATAATCCATTATCTGCTTCTGCTTATATGAACCCATATCAAACGCAAGTTACGCAAAACGCCTTAGCTGAATTGCAACGGCAAGCACAAATTGCTAAACAGCAACAAAATTTAAATGCTGTGCGGTCTGGCGCGTTTGGTGGTAGCCGACAAGGGGTACAAGCGGCTGAACTTTCGCGTAATCTTGCTGACGTACAAGCTGCAAGAATATTTGAAGATTATTCAAGAAATTTCCAACAAGCACAAGCTGCCGCTCAAGTTGATTTTGAAAATCAACAACGTCGGCAACAACAAGCAGGCATCAGCACACTTAATGCAGCAGGCGGAATTGCTAACCTTGGTGGGCAAGTGCAAGCGTTGCAACAAGGCGACGTTAGCCAATTGTTTAACCTCGGGGCACAAAGGCAAGCTGCTGACCAAGCGAAATTTGATGCGCAACGTAGTTTGGCATTGCAAAAACAATATGAGCCGTTCCAACGTATTCAGTTTGCGAGCGATATTTATCGTGGCGCACCAAGCGGGCAAACAATTGTTGGACAAACTTATGGGCAGCAGCCTTCACTGGCATCGCAATTTACAGGCGGTACGTTGAGCACATACGGTGCATTGAATCAAGCTAACAGGCCACAAGTGAATTGGTGGGGCGGTTACGGTACAACTTGATAGGTTAAATTATGTCAGTTTTAAATCGTCCGATGTTTCGTAGGCAACCTGTTTCCTCTAAAGGAACAGGGATTACCGCTTATTTTGCAGAGGGTGGGCCTGTTGTAAAGGGAACCCCTTCGGTATATGATCCAGCTAAATTTGATCCCCAAAATGTACAGACCAATTACCGTGCATTAGAGAATTTGTATGCACCGTTGATGGATAAACAACGTTCTATGCAAGAGTTAATTGCGGAACGTGCAAATATCCTTGGCCCATTGGACAATGAAGTTGCTTTCAATACAGCATTAGCGCGTGCAGGAGCAGCTATTTCAAAAGCAGGTAGTTTGGCGGCGGGTCTTGCACCTGCTGCACAAGCGTTTACGGAAACGTCTGCTGAAGGTGAAGAAAAAAATAGATTGCTGCAACGTCAAGTTGCGTTGAGTGCTTTAGACCAAATGACTAAAGAAAAAGAAACGGCTAAACAAGCTAAGATGAGTATTTTGGGTGCAGCAATTAATCAAGAAGAATCAAGAATTGCTGCAGTATTGGCTGAAAAGAAAAGACTTGCGGAAATCGAAGCAGAACAAAACTATGAAATGATTCGCGACAATATTAAGCGTATTTATGATGAGCAGTCAAAACTAGATGAGAGGGCTAACGATAATTTTCAAAAAGCGTTAGACAGAGCTTCTCAAAAAGAACTCAAAGGTCTTGATATTGAGGCGGAAAATAAAAAAATAGCAACTAACCTTATAAATCATTTTATGAAAGAAGAATCTGTTACGTTTATAAAACCAAATGATATGGGTTCGCCAAGTAAAGGGTTTACTATCCTTGGAGAGTATAAACAAACGGTGACACCTGAAGGTACTGTTGAATGGCGTAATATATTTAACAATAGTTCGTTGCCTGCTGGTTCATTGAAATTTGATGCACAGGTTGCTTCGGTATTTACGCCTAAGTTTGATGCTCCTAAAAAAGCATTCATACCGGATACTACCCATTTTACTGGATTGCGGCCTATTCAATATCAAACGGATAGAAACGGTACGCCGTTTATGTTGGTTGAAGAGAATGGCGAAAAAGTGCCGATGCCTCAAAATGCTATTATTTCTGATCAAACAGAAATGTTTAAAACAGAAATATTGCCTAATGGTAGCACTGCCTACACGATTACCAATGGTCCGTTTGCTGGTAAAACGGTTATCGTAGATCGTGCGGGTAAAATTCAAAATCTATCCGAAATTGCTGATGTTTATACAGGTGATCAATTGAAGAGACCGTCACCTGCTGATGCTGCTGTACCAGATGCTGTACCAGATGCTGCACAAGATGCTGCTGTACCAGATGCTGTACCAGATGCTGCACAAGATGCTGCTGCACAAGGCACTGCTGTACCAGATGTTGTTCAAAATAATCCAACAAGCAAGTTTTTAACAAAACCATTGGATGGTACAGTTGTAAGCGCACTTCGAGATAAAGAAAATGATTTAAAAAATCGTAATCCTGCCATTGGCGAAATCACTGGTAGAGGTGCAGAACTTCATATATTAAGCGTACAACCTGCAAGTTCTATTAAAAGTTTTGATTTAGATCCAACAACAGCACGTGAAACCGAACGTAATATTATAGCTTATGAAGAATTTTTAGCTGCTTTAGATGATGTTATTAACGCAGGTGCAGCCAACTCTGTCGGTATTGCAGCAAAACTAAGATCTATCATTACCAATGGAATTGATCCACTTATTTATGGAAACGATTGGGCATTCGTGGCTGATGAAAAAAATAGAGCGCTGCTAGAATTAATGACAAATAAAATGATCACAGCGTTGGCTGTAAATGACGAACGTATTTCTGTAGACGAACAAAACAGAATCAGATCAATAGCACCTTCTGTACAAGAATGGTTTGTAAGTCCTGCATCAGTTACAGCTAGACTTGCTGAAATTATTCGTCATTCAAAAAATAATCTGTCATTAGCACGTTCTCGTTTAACCGATAAACCTGCTTTATTGCTACAACAGGTTCCTCAAGGAACGGTGAGAGATCCATTTACGCCAAAATTTTTGCCTTATGTACAAGCCTTAAACGCTGAAGGATTTGGTGATGATTTAAGAAGAAAGTTTTTCAAAGATGCCAAGGGGCGGGTACTTCGAATTCAACTAAATGAACCTAAACCTGATTTTAAACAAAAATAAAGTGAGTCGATAATACAGGAAATTTTTATGGCAAATCCTTACAGCGCTGCACTCAAACCCGTTGAACCTAATTTTATAGATATTGGCGGTGGTCTTTCATTAGACTACACGGGTGTGCCAGATGCACCTAAAACTAGAGAAGAATTTAATATTCTCAACCAATTAGAAGATTTAGATAATCGTGATGAAGCAGCCAAACTTACTTTCGTCGGTCGTAAAAACGAAGGCGACCTTGGGTTGCAACGCGCTTTTTTAGGTGCATTCAATAAAGCTGTTTTGTATTTGCCTGATGCTGCAATCAATGCAGCTATTCGTGGAATGGAATCTGAAGGAATTTTAAAAGCACCTGTTGATCCTGCACAAAATAGAGATTTTTTAGAACGTACCTTTAACGCTGTTAATTTTGAGCAGAAAGAAAAAATTCTTGGGTTTTTAAATGTAGGTGTTCCTGGAACAGAAATACTTCCTTCTACACCAGCAGAAACGATAGCTGATGCTGCAGGTACTGGGGCGGCAATAGCAGTACCAATAGTCGGTGCAACTAAGGGTTTAGCAAAAACAGCTGAACCTGTTTTTGAAGTTATAAAACCTCTTTATGATACAACAAAACTTGTTTCTAAAGGCGCACCGTATTCGACGGTGCAAAAACAGCTTATTCAACAACGTGCGTTAGAAAATCCTTCGCTTGGAAACACCACACAAAAAATACTTGTAGATATTTTAAACGCCTTTCAAAAAAATCCGGGTCGTTTTGTTGCAAGTGAAGTTGTCGGTAGTGCTATAGGCGCAGGCGCATCTCAAGCTGAAATCCAATATACTCCTTTAAGAACTTCTACAGATGAACCTATTAATACTGGTATTCTTGGACTTTTAGCAGGGGTACCCGCTGCCGCGATAGTTGAAAGTCCAAAAGCCGTTGCCCGTTATGCTGCAGAGTTAGGCGTAAGTGGTATTACTGGTATTCCACTTATTGGGGCCTTAATCCGTAAAGGCGTAAACAAAATATACGCTGACAACTATACTGACCAAGGTGCACAACAAGCTGTTCGTGCTCAGTTACAACCGATATTTCAACAAGCACTTAAAAACGCTGAAGAAACTGGTGATTTTCAACGTACTGTTGAAATTTTAAAAGCTATGGATGATCTTGGCATTGCTAGACCAAAACTTTCAGCTGCTGAGCAGTTTTTAGATACTCCTTTAGGTATTACACAAAGTGTACTCCAAAAAGGAGCAAAGGGTCAAGAAGCTCGTGATAATGTTAATAGAATACAAAGTAACATTCAAAAAGCGTATGACTTTGCTCGTAAAATGTTAGTTGGCCCAGAAGATGTTCCTATTGTTGTTAAGGGCGGCACTAATAAGGCTCCTTCAGCAGTAGAAGACTTTATGGCTGCAATTGAAAAAACTCAACGTACTCGAGCAGAAGGGTTGGTTTCCGAGCAAGAAGCTCTTGACGAAGAATTAATCGACCTTGCACAACGGTTTCCGGGACTTTCAAAAGAAGGTAAAATTGATCTTGGAAACAAAATAGTAGGAACACTTGTAGCTGATAAAACCGCTAAAAGAGAAGAACTTTTAAATCTAGAAAAAGAACTTGGTTTAGATAACATGGGTGCAAAAGACTTTTCTTCTTTAAAACTTAAACTTCAATCTATACTAGATGAAAAATTTACAAAAGCAGCAAAAGATTTAATTCCTGATTCTTTGCTAAGGTTAATTAACAGCCCTAGTTCAGAAATGAGTTTTGATGACTATAGAGCTGCTCGTAACGCTATTGGAGATAGTTTTCAATCTTCAAACGATAGTTTTAATACTACATTAAAAACAGCTAAAGAACAATTAGACCAATGGGCTGACCAAGCCTTTGGCACAGGTTATCGAAATTGGCGTGTTCGGTGGAAAAACGAATACGAAATACCATATCAAGAAGGAATTGTTCAAAAGATAACCAAAAATCGTGGATCTAAAGAAAATCCTATTTACGTTTTAAATGGAGAAAATGTTGCTTCTGGAATTTTACGTGAGGGAACTAAAGATCCTCAAAACGTTGTAAACTACATTCAACTTTTAAAATTAAACCAAAATAATGAAGGAATTACAGATTTAAGAAATGCTGTAACAGATTTAATTTATGATAAAGCATTTGATTATGAAAAAAATCAACTCAACCCTACGAAATATTCAAAATTTTTGCGTGATAATGAAATTGTTTTAAAGGAATTAAATTTATTTGATTCTTTAAGTAACAACACTTCAACTATACAAGCACTTGCTTCTAGGCAGGCAAATCTTGCGGCGCGTGAAAAGCAAATCAAAGCTGACCAAATCAGTAAACTGCTTGCTTATAAAAACAGTGATACTGGCGCATTAAGCGCAAGTGAAGTTATCGACAATATGTTGAAAAATCCAAACGAACTTGGAAAAACGTACAAACAAATTGTCGACATGGGTGATGAAGGGTTAACTGCGGCTTTCCGTAAGGCAACATTAGACCGTGTTTTTTCAACGATGGAAGATGGTCCAGATGCTTTTGCTGATGCTGTAGTAAATAATGCTGCGTCGTTAAAACGGATTATGTCACCAGAAGAATTTGATAAATACACTATGGTGAACGATCTACTACATCGTATAAGGTTTGCTGAAAGAAATAAAGAAGGTAGCGGTACCGATTACGATAGTTTTTTAAAAAGGGCTGAAAAATACATTGGTACTCGTATACCGACTGTAGCAGCATATTATCGTGCTATGATACAAAGTAAGCAAAGCCCTATGTTTCTCGGGGCTACCTTGGCAACACGATTTATTTCAACACGTCAACAAAGTGCTTTTGATGCTATGCACAAAAAAGCGATGGACGGCGATATGGAATTTATAAAAGATCTTGCTACAGAAACTCTGCCTTCTGGCGGGGCACCAAGGCCGACTGAACTGCGGTTACGTAGCGCGTTGTTTAGCGTAGGGGTGCCTTCGTTATTCCCCGTAGAAGAATCACCAATGATTGAATATACACTGGATGACAACGGTCGTTTTGTGCCTGTGAAAAAAGATAGTGGTGCAGGTGGTGCACCACCTGCACCACCTGCGGCATCTGTGACACCTGAAGTACCGCCAAAGGTACAAAAAAATATTACTGTTGACTTTCTTGACTCTGACCCTAGCCCAAGTAACTCGTTTAATCAACCACCACCCAATGTTTTGCCTCCTGCAAACGGCAGTGCAACGGGCACTAACTATAAAAAGTTATTTCCTAATGATGAATTAGGGGGAGCCATCAGCGATCGTGGACAGTGATGAAAGATAATTTTGAGCAATGCCTAGCCCTAGTGCTTAAACACGAAGGCGGTTTTGTTAACCATCCAAAAGATCCAGGAGGCATGACTAACCTCGGCGTTACCAAAAAAGTTTGGGAAGAATGGATCGGCAAACCAGTAGATGAGGCTGCAATGCGCGCGTTAGGGCCTACCGATGTCGCGCCGTTATACAAAAAGAATTACTGGGACCGTGTCCGTGGAGATGATCTACCGACAGGTGTTGACTATTCTGTGTTTGATTTTGCTGTTAATAGTGGCGTTGGTCGCGCCGCCAAGTTTCTTCAAGCCGCTTGTGATGTTGCTCAAGATGGCGCTATCGGACCCGCAACCTTAGCCGCAGTAGCACAACATCATCCACGTGAACTTGCTACTTCTATATGTGAAAAACGGTTAGCATTTCTTCAATCATTGCCAACGTGGGGCACGTTCGGCAGGGGTTGGAACAAGCGTGTTGCCGAAGTAAAAGAAACAGCTTTCAAAATGGTTGGCTAAATAAGCCATTCTTTATATCCTTCAGCCAATACCTGCGTTGCGATATTGATTTTGTTACGCAGGGCTTTTAATATTTTTTCATCTACAGTGTTTTCAGTAACTATGTCTACGTATGTTACTTTATTTTTCTGCCCAATACGATGGGCGCGGTCTTCGCTTTGCAACCTTATTTCAAGGTCGTAGTTATTACTGTAATAGATTACAGTTTTTGCGGCAGTTAAAGTAAGGCCGTATCCGCCTGTACGCGGCTGCCCTACGAAAAACCGTACAGGACCATTTAAATTTTGAAAATCACGTACAGTTTGTTGTCGCTGGTTTACTTCTGTTTCGCCGTAATATGTTCTTACACTTTGTTCACCATAAACCTTTTTAAGTTCTTTTTCTATAGCTAAAATATCATTAATAAAAGTTGCCCAAATGATTGCTTTGCCGTCTGTTTCTTCTAATACATCTAGCAACTCATTCATCTTGTTATGCGGCAATGTACTAATTATTCCGTCATCGTTTTTTACAAAGCCAGAGCAAACCTGTTGTAACCGCAATAACTGTGTCAATACATTTTGAGCAGTTACCAAACCGTTTTCGAGTTCGGCTACAGCAAGCCTTTTTAGTTGACCATAAACTTTCGCTTGTTTATCGGTTAATTCTACTCTACGCTGAAGGTAGAGTTTTTCTGGTAAATCTAAACAATCTTCCTTACGAACACGATAGCTGAACTTTTCAAGGTTCGTAGTCAGTTCAGGTAGGTTTTGGTATCCGGTAATTTTATTAAAACTATGTGTGCCTACCGACCTTTTTACCGTAACCGCATACCTGTTTTGAAAAGCCCAATAAGATTGAAACCCTAACAAATGTGGGCTTAAAAAATCACACTGGCTAAACAAATCTAAAGGACTTTGCGTAATAGGCGAGCCTGTCATAATCCTACGGTATTTAGAAACTCCACCAACTTTGATTACGTTTTTTGTCCGTTTTGCAGACCTGTTTTTAATTGTAGTGCTTTCATCTACAACCATTAGGATAGGTTTTGCCCTTGCAAATTTTAATGCGAAAGCGGTACCTTTATCGGTACTAAACGCCTCTATGTTCATAATAACTATTTTAAGATTATCATCATCGATAGCAAAAGCCCTATCTAACTCTTTAAACTGCTTTTGTGTTTGTGCAGGCGACCATACAATAATATCGTGTAATACATGGTCGGGTATATGGGTTGGTATTTCGTTTTGCTCCCAGTTTTTGTACACACCCTTTGGAGCTATAATTAAGGCTCCTTGGATACGACCATTATCATAAAGCATCGACATTGTGTCAATCAATATTTTTGATTTACCTGTACCCATTTCACAAAACAAAGCATATTCTTCCTTATCGAAGGAAAGTTCTAATGCTTCCATTTGATGCTGATAAGGTTTCAGCTTAAAATTGTAACGCAACATGAAACACTGCCCTTTCTATCGGCTATGAAAACAATATATAATATACAAACCAAAAAACAAAAATATTTTTTATCTAACCCCACCAAGTTGCGCCAACGGAACTTATATATCGATATAGCGAGATATTGTATATCGGCTTAAAATAATTTTTAGTACCATCCATTTTAAAAAAGCACCTATATAATAAAATTATATTCGTATGATAATTTAGTGCTTGGCAAAGCAAAAATGGCGGCACATAATACAAGGCTAACAGCGGGAGAAAGCCGTGACTGTATATATCACACAAGAAGTTAAAAACCGTGATCTTTCAGACGCTGTTGCTTTTGGCGAGTTGGATATACTTATTCCTGCAAAGGATCAAGTGGCGCTTTCTGCGATGCCAACCGTTAGAAGAATGCAGCGTAAGTTAGGTAGGTTTACAGATGAAGACTATCTTATTTTAGCAGGTGACCCTGTTTGTATTGGTATTGCATGTGCACTTGCTGCTATGAACAATAATGGTCGTTTTAAAGTGCTTAAATGGGATAGGTTAGAAGAACGTTATTTGCCTATAAATATAAACTTCTACCAGAAAGAGGAGGCTATAATTGAATGACTTTGAAACATTGGCTACGACGCTAGGTCAGGTACGTGAAGAAGATTTGCAAGGTGTCGCGAATCTTGTGCGTACGCAACTGGCATTAGAACGTACAGTTGAAAACTTAGAAGAGCAGTTAAAAAAGGCAAAAGAGGAACTACGTCAAATAGCAGAAGACCTTTTACCATCTGCTTTAGAAGAACATGGCTTGCGTGAGTTACGCATGACTGATGGCAGTATTGTTTCTACGGTCATGTTTTATGGTGCTTCGATACCAAAGGAACGTACCGCAGAAGCATTTTACTGGTTACGTAATAATTCTTTCGGGGACTTGATAAAAAACACAGTTTCCGTAAGTTTCGGTAGGGACGAAGATAAGGCCGCGCAAAACTTAATCAATGATTTAAGTAAGCGTGGGCTAAATACTTCGCAAAAAGAATGGGTAGAACCAATGACGCTCAAGGCTTTTGTTAAGGAGCAATTGGAGGCAGGTCGCGATATGCCTACAGACCTATTTGGAGTTTTTATTGGTAAACGCGCAAAAATTAAAGGAAAGTAAAATGGTTAAAGGTACACAGGTAGCAGTCCAGAAAGAACAAACCGCCATAGCAGTATATGAAGGTTTTGAAGCTGATGCAGGATCAGGGTTTGAAGAAATTACTTCATCTGACCTTTCTATTCCATTCTTGCGGATACTTGCTCAATTAAGTCCGCAAGTGAATAAGCGTGATGGCGCATATATCCAAGGTGCAGAACCCGGAATGATATTAAACACCCTTACTAACGAAGCCTATAATGGTGACGAAGGTATTTTGGTTATTCCTTGCCATAGCAATCGTCGCTTGGTTGAATGGACACCACGCGAAAAAGGTGGTGGATATGTTGCAACACATTTGCCAACTGACCTAATTGCAAAGACAACCCGCCAAGATGAACGCAACAACGACATTTTGCCAAATGGTAATTTGTTGACTAACACTTACCAAATTTTCGTTATACTGCTGCATCCTGAACTTGGACCACAACGTTGTTTGATTACTATGACAAGTACTCAAACCAAAAAGGCTAAAAAGTGGATTGGGCAAATGCAAGCGTTTCAAGGTCGGCGTAAGGATGGTAGCATTTATACTATGCCGATGGCTTCAAACGTATACAGGTTGCGTACAGTAGAAGAACGTAACGATAAAGGTAGTTGGTTTGGTTGGGAGTTTAAGCGCGAACGTGTAATTGACCTTAAAAACCAAAATGACGCTGACCTGTATGGCATAGCAAGTGGTTTTTCTGTTTCGTTAAAAGCAGGTGAAATTACTGTTAGAGCCGATATTGGTGAAACCCACGAAGAAGATGACGACTCGGCACCGTTTTAATCTTGCTTGATCGTTTTACGAGGAGGGTGTAATGCCCTCCTTATTGCTTCTTATGGGTAGAAAGTCATGGAACACGCACAATCGTTTTTTAATCTGTTTTTAGGCAACAATCGTGCGCACGGCACATTTAAAGTAAGTGCCGAGCGTAGTGATGGTAAAAAGAAAGGCGTTGCAAAGGTTTTACAAGAACAAACAACAATTAATCATTGGCAAGACCATTTAGAAGGCAACGTTGGATTAGGTATTATCCCTATAAAAGATAATGACCATTGTCATTGGGGTGCTATTGATGTTGATGAGTATAATTTAAACCATAGCAAACTCATTTCTAAAATCGAGCATCAAAATATTCCTGCGGTTGTTTGCCGTAGTAAAAGTGGAGGTGCGCATATTTTCTTTTTCTTTCAACAGGAAATTTTCGCAGAAGAACTGCAAGACAAACTTAATGAAATTGCGGCTTTTTTAGGCTACGCCGGAAGCGAAGTTTTTCCTAAGCAAACACATTTGTTAGTCGATCGTGGCGACACAGGCAACTTTTTAAACATGCCTTATTTTGCCGGAGAAAGAACAACTCGTTATGCTTTTAGTAAAAACGCAGAAAGCCTAAATCTAGATGAGTTTGTTGAGTTTGCACTATCACGTGTAATAACACCAAAAGCGTTTTTTGAATTAAAAATATCTTCTGGTAAAGAAGAAGAGTTATTGCCTGAAGGACCACCGTGTTTGCAACATCTATGTGCACAGGGTTTTGGTGAAGGCAGTAGAAACAATGCTTTGTTTAATCTTGGTGTGTATGCACGTATGGCGCACCCTGACCATTGGGAACAAATAGTTCAAAAATATAATATTGATTATTTAAAGCCGCCATTAGGCAATACTGAGGTTGGTGCAGTAATCAAACAATTAAATAAAAAAGAATATTACTATAAGTGTTCAGATCAACCTATATCAAGCCACTGCAATAAGTCGATGTGTATGACCCGTAAGTTTGGCGTTGGTCCAGGACAAAGTAACAATAGCTTTTCAAGTTTAACTAAAATTAATGGTGACCCACCTATCTGGATATTAACTATAGATGGCAAGCGTGTTGAATTAAGCACCGAAGCTATGGTTAGCCAAACCGTATTTCAAAAAGAATGTGTTGCGCAGATTAACATGTTTCCGATAGCGGTAAACCCTCGTGCATGGCAAACACGCATGCAGGGGTTGTTAGATAATTTAACAATAGTAGAAGTTCCGCCAGATGCCACATTGCGTGGTGAGTTTGAAGATTTACTCGCAAGTTTCTGTTGTGACCGTGCCCGTGGCGAAACCCGTGAAGATATATTGCAAGGTATTGCTGTGTGGTTAGATGGACGAGTATACTTTCAAGTAAAGGATGTACGTAAGCATCTGCAGGTAAATAACTTCACGCATTATAGCAGTAATCGGATTACGCTGCGCCTTACTGATCTTGGTGCCGAAAAAATGTTTTGGAAACCAAACAATAAAGGTATTCACGTATGGAGTTTGCCGCAAGAGTTTTTTGGTAACTCAGCAAACGAACAAACTGAAATACAACTACCTGAGTTGAAAAAAGATTCTAATGTTATCTAACCCGCATATTGTGCTTGGCCCTCCAGGAACAGGCAAAACAACACGTTTGCTCAACCTTGTAGAGCAATATCTACAAGCAGGCGTGCCGCCTGATAGAATAGGATATTTTGCGTTTACTCGTGCCGCAGCCAATGAAGCAATGATACGGGCTATGAGTAAATTTAAAATTGTAGAAAAAGACCTACCGTATTTTAAAACGCTCCATAGTTTAGCTTACGGGCAACTTGGCGTTTCACGTAACCAAATGATGACAGAAACCCATTACGGTGAAGTTGCGAAGTGGTTAAAAATCGGTGGTTTTGTTGTTTCGCCAGAAAAACAAGATGGACCGTATTTAGATTTTGGTTATGGCGATAAGTTTTTAGAACTTATTACCATGTCACGTATAACGTGTCGTGCTTTGCGTGAGGTATATACATATTCAACCGTGCCGTTAAAAACTGATTGGATGCGTGTTGATTATGTAGATAGAGGATTGGCCCATTATAAGAAAACCATTGGTCTGTATGATTATACTGATCTGTTAGAAGATTTTATAGCTAAAGAACTATCCCCTAAGTTGGAGGTTATGTTTATCGACGAAGCACAAGATTTAAGTGCGTTGCAATGGCGTATGGTCCAACAACTTATGAAACGTGCAAAACATGTTTACATCGCAGGTGATGATGACCAAGCTATTTATCGTTGGGCCGGAGCAGATATCGACTACTTTATTGGTTTAAAGGGTGCCGTAGAAGTATTAGGGCAAAGTTATCGTATACCAGTATTGCACCATGAAGTAAGCCAAAAAGTAGTTCAGCGAATACCAAATCGCCGAGAGAAGCCTTTTTTACCAAAAAAAGAGGAAGGCATAGTGCAATGGCATCGCCATAGCGAAGAGGTAGATTTAGAATCAGGTGAGTGGTTGTTGTTAAGTCGTACTCGTAAAGGGGCTACTCAATTAGAAGAAGAAGTTCGTCAACGAGGATTACTATACAATCATAATGCATCACGTTCTATTGATAGTGATGTTATAGATGCTGTCCGTTTGTGGGAGGCTTTACGTAATGGACAAAAACTACGTGTTGTTGACGTGCGCACTGTATATAAGTACATGCTGCTAAATAGTCAGGTTCAGTTTGGTTTTAAAAAGTTACCAAATGTGCGAGATGACGTTTACTTGGGTATAGATGAATTGCTGACTAACCATGGACTCATGCACACTTTGCCTTGGGACGAAGGATTAGGAAAAATTCCTGCAAGAGATCGTGCTTATTTGAAAGCATGTTTTAAGCGAGGTCAAACACTAGATGCAAAACCACGCATAACGATAAGTACAATCCATGCGGCAAAAGGTCGTGAAGCAGAAAATGTTTTATTGACTACAGATAGTTCTGGTCAAATGCAGAGTATGTGGCGCAAAACTATGAACCAAGAAGAAGATGAGGCCAGAGTATTTTACGTTGGCCTTACAAGAGCAAAGCATAAACTACATTTTATACATCCAATGCGAACGCGAGGTTATTTAATACCGCATTGATAAAATAGGGTTTGTCTTTCAAAAACGTTAGGGTTTAAATTAGCAACCGTAATAAGGAGGTATTCTATGGCTATTGAAACTACGGTGCCGTATTTTATTGAAATAACGCTACAAGAAGCAAACGTTCGTGCCATAGAAAATGGTTATGAAAGGTTCCTACAAAAGGAACAATTTGCAGCTCTTGAGCAGGGTAAAAAGTATCCTGTTCAAACAATATACGAAATGCAAGATTATGCACGTTTAGTGGTTGTGCTTAATTCACAAGGCGAAACTGCATGGCTTGACATTAATTTTGAAAACCTACACAAACTACCACTACTCGTACTAGAACTACCCGAAAATGTTGTACACTAACCGCCAACTGATAGGAGAAAGTATCATGGCACACCTTATTGAAACAATGGCATACACAGGCGAAACACCTTGGCACGGACTTGGTAAACAAGTTCATGGCAACATGACCCCCGAAGAAATGCTTGTAGCCGCAGGTATTGACTGGACTGTTAGCAAACGTCCTGCTTATATTGCGAGCAATGGCACAGTAACTAATCTGTATCGCCCCGAAGATAGCGGTGCAATGCAACTGGTAGAAGACAACTTCTTTGTAGTGCGCGATAGCGACAACAAAGTGCTTAGTCATTGCGGCAGTGGTTACAATCCTTTCCAAAACCGTGATGTTATGTCGTTTTTTAAGCGTTTTACCGAAGCAGGCGACATGTTTATGGAAACTGCAGGTAGCTTAAAAGAAGGCCAAGAAATTTGGGGCCTTGCTAAATTAAAAGATGGTTTCCAACTCGCAGGTGGCGATGAGGTAAAAGGTTACTTGTTGTTGAATAATAGCCATCGCGTTGGTAAAGCTATGACCGCTATGTTCACGCCTATTCGTGTGGTGTGCAACAATACACTCACCTTGGCCCTTAACGATTCCAGTGCTAACAAGTTTCGTATCTTACATTTGCAAATGTTTGACCAAGAAATTATGGCAGCAGCTGAAGAAGCTCTTGGCCTGAGCAATACACGCATGGCGCAGTTCCGTGAGCAGTCAGAGTTCCTTGCTTCTAAAAAGGCAAAAACGTTGGAGGTAGATAACTTTATTGCCGAGTTGTTCCAAAAGGATACGTTGCTTGAGCGTGGCAAAGCTGCCGAACAAAACAAACTGCCTCCGTTGCGCGATGAGTTCAAACGTACGGCATTGGCAGTTTCAGAGGCTTACGAAGTAAGTCCCGGAAGCACCCTTGCTTCTGCCAAGGGTACATGGTGGGGAGCACTTAATGCCGTCACCTATGTGGTTGACCACCCGCGCCGCGCAAGCACTGAAGGCAGCAATCTTTACAGTGCATGGTTCGGCAATGGTGCAAATGTGAAACGCCGTGCTATGGAAAAAGCGTTGGAATATGCTAACGCCGCTTAATTGAACTTTACAGGGCCATGTTAGAAAAAGCATGGCCCTTTTTTCGGAGGTAATTATGGAAGAAACTACACTGCACCCATCTGGATTATATATCCGAAAAGATTCGTATGATTCAGAAATCATAAAAGAAATTTATCGCAGTTATGGCTGGATGGATATGAAAGGTAAAGTTGTGTTTGACGTAGGCGCAAACTTTGGAGCCTTTAGTTTCTATGCTCTTAAAAATGGTGCGAAATATGTTTATGCTTTTGAGCCCGAGCAAGAAAATTTTGAACTGCTGCGTAAAAACTTAGGTCGGTTTGAAAAAAACCTTTTAGATAATTCATCTCGTATTAAACTCGTTAATGCTGCTTTGGTCAGTGGACAGGACGGTGAAATTGATTTTTATCTTACAAAGGGTATCAATCACGGTAATTACTCGATTTATTCTTATCAAGGCAGGGATAAAGTTACTGTAAAATCAGTTAATTTTGCACGGGCGTTAGAAAAAACAAAACCAGAGTGCATTAAGTTTGATTGCGAAGGTGCCGAACATGATTTGTTACCATGCGCTTTACCCGATACAGTGGAACAAGTAGCCATGGAACTTCATTATAACAGTCCGGCGCATACTGTTCCAAACTGGTTCGATAACTCTGTAAATATAATCAAGATGTTTGCTGATTGGGAAACAGTAAAGGAACCAAAAAGAAATCCAAAACTTTGGCATACATTAGGGGGATGGAGAAAAAAATGATTGCCAAACGTTTTTCGTAGTTTAATTTAAAAACGCCCACAGAAAGGAGGCAGTCATGTATTACGTTATCGCACCGAATACCCAAGGCGAAAAACCATACGGTTTTTATAAATTTTCTAACTTAAAACAAGCCAAGGGTTCAAACGTTGTTGACGAGTATGCTATGGTATTCAGTACACCTGAACAACTTGCTGAAAACTTTAGTATAGAAGAAATTAATGGTGTTATTTCTGTTGTGAGTAGCAAACAGATTTCCGTAGGCAAGAATATAAAATTTTCTGCAAAACAGTTGTTTGAAATTACAGCGGAAAAAGCAGTGAGTGTCAAACCTGTTGAACAAGTTGTACAGGAGGATGTAATGGAAGAAAAAGAAATTGTTCAGCCCGTTAAAAAAGCTAAAAACAAAACCCCGAAAGTAAAAACAGTATCCAAACCAAAAACGTTTATCAGCGGGGAGTTAAAGGTACTTAAACCTTTTACGGGTAGTCCTAACAGTATTCGCGGTAAAAATTTAACAATCATTTTAAACAGCGCAACGGCGGATGCCGCTATTTCAAAAATGGTTGATTCAGCAGTAACTGAAAAAGTTGCACGTAATTTTATCCGTTGGGCCGCAGCTGAAGGCTACATTCAAGTGATAAATAAGTAACATGGAATCTTTGCTTGGTAGTTTCTTTTACTGGATAAATGAGCGCCACGCTATTTATCTGTCCAAGGCGGCGGGTAATCCAAAGCCTTGGACAAACGATACGATATTTCAACAATATAAGTTCACGAATCCCTTTCGTGAGTTAGATAAAACAACCGCATGGATGCGTAATAATTTAACTAATCCTAATAGGGATGCCCCCATAGCTGAAACCCTGTTTAATTGTTGCGTATTTCGTATGTTTGGCACCATAGAAATGGGCGAGGCTTTGGGTTGGATAAAGCAGTGGGATCCTGAGCACGTAAAAAATCTAGCCCGTGGGCGGTTGAGCATGGGCCTAAAAGTGTTCACGGGGGCATACATAATCACCAACCAAGGGTTGAAAAATCCAAAGGAGGAGGTAGTATGCGATATGTTCCTTACACCTGTTTGGAAGGCCCGTGATCAGTTGGCTGAAATTATCAAACAAACCAATAGCCTAGAAACCCTGCATAAGGAACTTGGTAAGTTTGCGGGGTGGGGAGGTGGCGGTTTTATGGCCTACGAAGTGGTAACCGATCTTAACCACACTAGCGCGATGCCAAGTCCTATTGGTCGTTATACATGGGCCAATGCAGGTCCCGGAGCAAAGCGCGGTCTTAACCGTTTGCATGGCAGGCTATTGGATAAGGCCAATGGTGTGGATTGGAATAGTGAAATGAGGCAGTTATTAGATATTGCCCCAAAGTACTGCGATAAAGAAGTACTCGAGCAAGGCGTTGATATGCGTACCATAGAACACAGTTTGTGTGAGTGGGATAAATACCAACGGGTGCTACTCGGCCAAGGCAAACCACGAAGCCTATACAAAGGAATTTAAAAGGTTGTAGGATGTAGGAGCACTTAAGTGAACGTTGATTTATTTTATCTTAGCCCAAACCCCTATGGTGGATGGGTTACGTTTACTGCGCATCTAGTTGATGCACTAAAAGCGGTTGGTATCAAGCCAACAATGTACAAAATAAGGCCGCGCAGTGAAAAGAAACCACGGCCTTTTGGTTACGATCTGCACTACACAAACATAAGTTTACAAGATGCTTTGCGTAGCCCCAACAAGAAGTTGATTGTAGCCGCCGCTAAAAACCATGCAGATGATACTGCCGCGCTCTATGATGCAGGTGCTGCATTAGTAGTGCATGACCCTACTGAAATCAGAAACCTACCGCCCTTAAATGGTAGAACAGTTGTGATAAGGCAAATCGGGTTAACGTATCTGCCTACGGCTACATTTATTCGTCACCCTTATCAACGTAGGCCCGATTATGAAGTGTTTAACCGTACAACACGGGCCGTCAGTACTTCGCGTATTGATTTTGATAAACATACTGCATTGATACTAGATGCAAACAGGTTAGTACCCGATGAAGCTAAGTGTAAGATATACGGTTTTGAGAACCGCATCTACACACGGTTTAAGATTGTGCCCCATTACCCCGAATGGGAACAAAGTAAAGCGGCGTACCCTCGTAATAAAGAAGCTGCCTTCAAGTTGCTATGCTCAGCACAATTGGCAGTGGATATGAGCCTAATCAAGGGCGATGGTGGTGGTACGCAATACACAACACTAGAAGCATGGGATGCAGGCGCAGTGCCCGTTATTCAACGTGATTGGTTACGCACAGGCGACGACATGGTTGAAAATCAAAACTGTTTTGCCGTAGGTGATGCTACGCAGTTAGCTGCTCTGCTAAAGGATGTAGAAAATACTACGCACCTTGATACCTACCGTGACTATGGATATGAGCAGTTGTCGTTACACCATCCTAAAACTATTGGTGAACGCTATAAAGCATTGTTAGAAGCTATTTGATAGGCGCAAGGTACCATGTATATAATAAACGTTAGAAATATCTCTTAGTGCGCCAAAAGCAATAAAAACAAGTCTCTGACACCATACTGACAATAAGGGGTACATATGTATACCGTAGTAGCAAGAAACGTTTCCGAGGCATTATTTTTGGGCAAGCAGTTGATTGAAACCAAAGGAGTAGAAATAGAAAGCCGTGCAGGAAAAACATTAGAACTCCCCCGCCCGTGTGGAACAACTTACACTCACCCCCGCGAGCGCGTACTGTTTTATCCACAACGCGATGCCAACCCGTTTTTCCATTGCTTAGAAAGTTTTTGGATGTTGGCAGGTCGTAATGATGTCAAATGGCTTGTGCAGTTCAACAAACGGATGGCTGAATACAGTAGTGATGGTGCTACGTTTTGGGGTGCATATGGACATAGATGGCGTAGGTGGTTTGACGAAGATCAACTCGACACAGTTGTGTATCGGTTAAAAAATTTTCCAAACGACCGCAGAACAGTGTTAGGTATTTGGGATGTGCTTTCTGACCTCACAAAAGTAAACGAGCAGAAAGATGTTCCGTGTAATACACACGTCTATTTTAAGGTGCGTGATAATAAACTCAATATGACAGTTTGTTGTCGCAGTAACGATATGATCTGGGGTGCGTATGGTGCAAACGCGGTTCACTTCAGTTTTTTACAGGAATATCTCGCCGCAAAAGTTGGTGTTGAAGTAGGTATGTATACTCAGGTGAGTGATAGTTTCCATGCGTATGTAGAAGTATTAGAAAAACTTGGTTCTTTTCAACCTGATTACGACCCGTATCTTACATTGGGCAGTGATGGAAAACATTTTATCCCAAAACGTTTAGTAGATGACCCAACAACTTTTGACTATGAACTACGAATTTTCATGGAAGACGAAGAAGTAAACTATCCTTATAAAAACACTTACTTCAATGAAGTGTTGGAACCTATGCGTAAAGGACATTTTTGGTGGCGCATGGGCGATAAGTTAAGAGCGTTAAAAATTGTTGAAACAATTACCGCCGATGATTGGCGTAAAGCCTGTGTGGAATGGATGGAACGGAGATTAAAATGACCGATTACGATGTTGTAAAATCTCTCGCCAGTGAAGACCATACCTGTTTGATTCAAGCAGGTAAAAGTTACGGCGATAGTTGGAAAAAACGCGGAGGTGTAGGCGCGTTTATGATGTTAGCTCGTAAATGGGACCGCATAGAAAACCAAACTCAAAAATGTAAATGGGATATTTTTGAAGCTATCCGCAAAGACCCTAGTTCAACAGGTATACTTGATGATATTAAAGACCTACGACGTTATCTGCTGCTTGTTGAATCGGAGATGACAACTGATGAGCAGCAATCTAAACTCTTTAATAGTAGCCGTTTGTGAATGTGGTAAAAACCAACGAACACTGACATTCAGGCAGTTGAAAAACAAATGGCCTTTTTGTGAGTGTAAACAAAGTATGAAAGTTCTATCAGATGCAACTTCCTCTTTTCGTGCCGGAAACAGAATGGGTAATGCCCGAACAGTACCCAAACCTGAAAGGAGCAAAAGAAATATCGATTGACTTAGAAACTTATGACCCTAATTTGATAACCCTTGGTAGTGGGTGGCCTCGTAAAGATGGGCATATTATCGGTGTTGCCGTAGCAGTGAGTGGGAGCAGTTGGTATTTCCCTATAAGGCATTTGAACGGTCGTAACTTAGATGCAAAGCAAACTTTCAATTGGTTGCGTAATGTTTGTAACGACCCTGTTTGTACATATGTTTTTCATAACGCCGCTTACGACGTTGGTTGGCTAAAAACAGAAAACGTACATATCGCGGGGCGTGTTGCCGATACAATGATCGTTGCGCCTTTGTTAGATGAAAACAGATTTAGCTATGCGTTGAATGCGTTGGGTAAGGATTACTTAAACGAACGTAAAGATGAACGTATGCTACAAGAGGGTGCCCGTAGTTTCGGTGTCAATGCTAAGAGCGAGATGTATAAGCTACCCGCCGCTCTAGTTGGCGCATATGCAGAACAAGATGCCGCGCTTACTCTTAAACTATGGGAATATTTTAAAGGTTTAATCATCCGTGAAGAAATCGGTTCGATTGTAGACCTTGAACTTAACGTACAACGTGTTACAATCGCCATGCGTGAGCGCGGTGTACGTGTAGATGTTGAAGCTGCTGAACGTATTAAGTTAGACCTCGAAAAGCGCGAAAAGGCTTTGTTAGAAGGTATTAAAAAAGATTACGGCGTTGCAGTAGATATTTGGGCGGCACAATCAGTTGCTAAAGCGTTTGATATAGCTGGAATCTCTTATGGTAAAACTGAAAAAACAGGTGCTCCGAGTTTTGGCAAAACGTTTTTGAAAAACCATTCGCATCCGTTGCCGAAAACCGTTGTGCAGGCACGTGAGTTAAATAAAGCCCGAACAACGTTTATTGATACAATTTTAAAACACGAAACAAAAGGACGTATACATGCAGAAATTCATCCTTTACGTTCAGACGAAGGTGGCACAGTTACAGGAAGATTTAGTTACAGTGACCCTAATCTTCAGCAGATTCCTGCGCGAAATGCGGAAATTGGACCATTAATCCGTAGTTTGTTTTTGCCCGAGCAAGGCGATATGTGGGGCGCGTTTGACTATAGCAGTCAAGAACCACGCCTCGTTGTGCATTATGCAAGTTTATTAGATTTTGACGGTGCGCGTGACTTCGTAGCCGAATACGCAAAAGACGCACGCACCGATTTTCATCAACTTGCGGCAGATATTGTTGGTGTTCCACGTAAGCAGGCTAAAGACATTAACTTAGGTTTGTTTTATGGTATGGGAAAAAATAAACTCGCTGCTTCGTTAGGTTTAGACACAGAAGAAGCTGAACAGCTTTTTGCAAAGTATCATGCACGAGTGCCGTTTGTGAAACAGCTAAGTGACTACATCGTAAATCGCGCGACCAATAAGGGTGTAATAAGAACGTTGTTAGGACGTAGGTGCCGTTTTGATTTATGGGAACCCATGAAGTATGGTTTGTTTAAACCGATGCCATATAAAGAAGCCTACGCTGAACACGGTACAAGTATCCGCAGAGCATTTACGTATAAGGCTCTTAACAGGCTGATACAAGGCAGTGCCGCAGATCAAACTAAGCAAGCGATGGTTGCTTTGTACAATGAAGGCATATTGCCCATGATTCAAGTACACGACGAACTTGACGTTTCTGTGAGTAATGAGGCACAGGGTAAACGCATTCAAGAAATAATGGAAACATGTGTCACGTTAGAAGTGCCAAGTGTTGTAGATGCAGAGTTTGGCCCTAATTGGGGACAAGCAAAACAAACATTTAGTGATAAGCCATGGACACGTGGTTTAAAACATGCTCACAGTTTAATGAAAACTTAACCATGGACCTTGGACGATTAAAACTTTTACGACGCAGTGGCTATGTAAAGCGGTTTCACACGCTACCAACGATAGGGGAAGTGCAATCAGTGAGTGCACATAGTTGGAATGTGACTTTATTAATTAACGAGTTATTTCCAGATGCTCGAAAACAATTATTGCTCGCGGCTATGTACCATGATGTCGCTGAAATAATTATTGGTGATATGCCTGCAACAACTAAATGGAAATATCCTGATTTAGCCGAAACTTTAGCAAGGGCGGAAGAGCAAGTAGAGCGTGAGTTAAATATCCAATTCGCTCTGACTGAAAGAGAAAAGGTAATTCTCAAAATGTGCGATATGCTAGAGTTAGTTTTATACTCTGCAGAACAACTCAAATTAGGAAACGATTATTTCGATGAGGTGTTAAGTAATGGAATGAAATATTTATTAGATAAGTATTCTAACTATGTAGAGTTTAGCGTGGTAAGTAATATCTTAAAACAAATGGTTAGCCGATAAAACAGTATTTGCATTCAATATTGTCGTAGGGCTATTATGGTATGTTGCTTAGAAAGGTAACATACAAATGAACATTTTCGTATTAGATTACAATCATACAACATGTGCTCAATATCACTGCGATAAGCACATAGTCAAAATGCCGCTTGAAACAGCACAAATGCTCAGTAGCGTGTACGCACGTTACGACGAAGAAGGCCCCTACTTACCAGTGCATCAAAAACATCCGTGTACGTTATGGGCAGGTTCAACTATAGAAAACTACAAATGGCTATGGAACTTAGGCAATGCGTTGCTTAAGGAATATACCTATCGTTACGACCGTTTACATAAATGTGGTGAAATACTTGCATTACTACGATGTCCCCCACGTAATTTGACTGCGCGTGGTTTTACTAAATTTGCTCAAGCAATGCCTGACAAATACAAACATCCTGATGTTGTCACTGCATATCGCAACTACTACCGTGGTGAAAAGCGCAATCTTGCAGTGTGGTCAAAACGAAATTTACCTATTTTTATGGAGGAAGTATAAAATGCGAAATAACTTTGAAGAACACCCGTTATTACTGCTTGCCGATTGTTTGCGAAAAGCAAAGACGGCAAAGAACTTATCGGCAGCTACGAATATACATGAAACTACCGTTTATGGATGGCTTGGTTTCCGCCACGGCATAGGTGAAGAATCGTATAAAATTTTAAAGCAGTATCGTAGTGGCGTTATCAATAAGCCTGTAGACCCACCAAAGGAAAACAAACTGGTATGGAGCCGTAAAGAATCAGGGCTTACTTTACCTTCGATTGATTTAACGGTTCGTATTATTAAGCATGGTATCGGTAAGGATGATACCCCGTATGTGTTTGCCCGAACTGTGCAAGATGAAACTGTGTTTATTCCCAGCTTTGTAGCTTACGAAATTACAAAAGTGATGGAATACATACAGGTGAACGACATTGTCACCGTGCGCGTTGTAAAAGATTTAAGTGGGCGTAGTGATTATGTAGCTAAAAAGTTCCTTAGTAGTGCAGAGACTTAATCATGGATATTATAGAACATTATAAACAAGTGCGGTTTCGGTTGTGGAATGCGGCGCAAATCGCCAAAAAGTTTGATGAGAAGCCTGTTGAAGAAAGTACTTTAATTCAACAAAAAATAGAAAAGGGTGATCTACAACCATTACCGATGCCAAAAAGAAAAATTACTGGATTGAGCACGCGCCGTGCCGACCCAGTATTTGAAATACTAGATAAGCATAATGTCACATGGGATGAAGTAATTGGTCAGAGTCGTAAACAAAAATACATCCATGTGCGAGCAGAAGTTTATACGTGTTTACTCAACCAAGGGTTGAGTAAAGCGCATATTGGTAAGATATGTAATCGTGACCATACATCGATACTACATATCTTAAACACATATTCAAACAACTATTTCCAGTAAAGAAAGGCGAACCAATGAGTTACGTAGATTTTATTCAAGCAGGATTAAGTGCCACTAAATCCCGCATAGAAGAAGCGGATGTGCCCCAAGTAAATTTCACGCGAGTTGCACAACTCGCGAGTGTGCTTTTAGATAAATCAATTAGCCCTTATGATGTTGCAATCATTTTGGCATGTGATGGTTTAGCAGTACAGATCCAAACACCTGAAAGCACCACGGCTATCCCTAGGGTGATTAGTGCGCTTGCTTTGGCACGAAGTGTGTTAAATGTATCAGTAGATGGGCGTGGCGAAGTTCAAAAAGCGATTGTAAACGCGCAACTTGAAAAAGCTATTAACGATGAAGTAAAAGACATCGCCGCAAAATTTGCCCCTAAGATGCCTACTGCTACTCCGTTTGGCACGAATAATGCAGTTACTGAATAGGAAACATTACATGGAAGAGGTAACTGAATCTACCGAATCTGATGTTGTTTTCGTATTTAGAGAACCATGCGACCGTTGTGGTGAAGAACGTATCTGCATAGGAATTGTTACCGCGCCAGAAGACGAGCCGCCAACCATATCTACAATCCTTTGTGAAGAGTGTATTCGTAAAGGGTTTAAAAAAGCAAAAAACCATTATAAGTCTACAATAGAAATGTAAAGATCTCGCCGTTCAAAAGAGGGAGGCAACCCTTGAACGGCGAGTGACATTTATGAACCGAAAATCAAGAAAGACGATATGTATGATCATTCAACATGCAGACAAAATGGAGACAATTTCGTCCGCAGAAAACATAATATTCCTTACTGGCTCTTTTGACAAGTTTATATTTGCCATGTAAAATCACGCCTTTATTATGGTACGTGCAATAGTGTTTCGCAGAAAGGAACCACCATGATAATGTTAACCAAGGCACAACGAAAAGCCTTAAAACGTATTTACGATAAGCAACAACGGACTGGGTACATCCTGCGTGACCGCTACTGCCCTGAGCCCATCGACTACCGACAATTTCGTAAAAGTGTAATGGGCACAATCGGTATGGATAATGCCGTTATAGTCAATTGGGCAGGTATGTGGATCGCTATCGAGTGCGATGGGTATACACACACATGACGCCTTTGATTTTGTTTGGAATATTTGTGGCAATCACTTATGTGTATGATGTGTTGACAAAAAAGCGTTAGTCACATACACTATCAAACACTATACTTTAACCGTGGCTCATTTATAGAAAGGAATATGCCATGAACCCTTATGACCATTATTCTAAAACAAGTATTACGAATGCTTCAAATAACATCAGCCGCAATATTGATTACCTTGGTAGCTACATCGTTGCTTTGCAAGAACGTTTAACTAACTTAGAAAAAAGCCAAAAAGAATTTAATGATGCAATACAAGAAATGCGTATTAACATCATGCAGGGGTTTGATCCTACCGCTATGAAAGGTGCGATTGAATTATGTATAAAAGAAGCATTGCGCCCTACCGAGTTAATTTCAGACCACATTGAAAAAGTTATTTCTAACCTAATAACGGAACAAGTAAAACTGCTTGTAGAAAAGAATGTAGATGAAATTTTACAAGGCATAGAAGTTAATGTTGATGCACAGCTTAGATGGTAGTAAAGGGAAAAAGCAATGGATATCGTTGAACGATTGCGTAAATACGACATTAATTGTCATTGTTTTGAAAACCATCAACTAACTATATGTGAAGCCGCCAACGAAATTGAACGGTTGCGGGAAGCATTGAACTTTTATGCAAATGAAAAAAATTATGACCTTGTATTACGTACACATTTCAGTTTGGGTGAGTATGAATATTCTTTAATACAAGATGATAATGGTACAATAGCACGCTCCGTGTTGACAAAATAGTTATTGTCTTAAGTTTATCGTACCATATTATATACGTATGGCAGCTTGTAGAAAGGAGTTAAGCCATGATGACCGAACAAGAGTTTGTTATTCATTACCGTGTGCTCAAAGCCCATATGGCCGATATGACAGATTGGTTTCAAGAAGAAATACGCGATGTTATTTACTGCTTGAACCAAGACGTACGTGCATATCGTGCAGGTGGTCAAGAACCCGATTGGCAAAGTTACGCCGATGATATCAACGAAGTATTACGTGAGGATGGTATGCCTGCTTTGTTCGCAAGCATAAATGAGGACGTATACGATGGTTGAGTATACACTAATGATACGTAGCCAACCTTTTATCTATGTCCCTGAATTTTTTGCATGGATTGAAACTGCGTATCGTACAGGTACTGATATTGATGACTTTTTAGATGGGCTAGGTATACCCAACCATCTATGGGATAAAGTAAAACTTGGCAAGTATCAAAAAAGTACCGAAGGTAATGACCTTGTACTTACGTTTGAGGTAAATTAACCATGGACTTTGAAACTGCGTTTGAAACTTCACCTCGGCTTACGGAAATAGCTGATTCTGTCGTAATACGTAAACCCATCATTTGTAATGATGGTGCTACCATCAGCGTACAAGCAAGTTACGGACATCACTGTATTCCAAAAAACAATATTGGACCATATACGCATTACGAGGTGGGGTTTCCGCAGGATGCAAAGGGTGCATGTCTGCATGAAGAGCGCTTGCAACCCTACAAAGATAATACGGGGGATGTGTATCTGTATGTACCCTTACAAGTGATAACAGATATCATACATAAACATAAAGGCGCTGTTCCATGGAAACAAAAAAGATAAAAAAAGTGTAGTCTTGACTTTATCTGCTTTTATAATACTAAGTATGGCAACTAGTAGAAAGGAGTTCCGCCATGCAATCTACTGTATTGATCAAGTACTTTACCCGCGATCTTTTGCTGACTGCCACGTTAGAGGGCAATGCGCGAAACTATAACCGTCAGCTTAATCCGGCGATGGTTAAAAACCTAGATGAGGAAACACTGTTTCCTGTACCTTTTCATATGCTACATGAGCATATCGATGGTGAAGTTGTTGACCCGCATGTGCGTGCGTGTGTAATGCTTGACCCCGAAACCAAGGTGTTATTAGACATCGACCTTAAACGATTCAGCAAGTTACCCGAACTAGAGGTACCCGAATAATGGGCAAGATGAAGCACAATGGCGTCACGCCGAAGCAATATGCATACTCTGCCGTTGGTTTAGAAATTGAAAATATATTCTATAACGAAACGCATGATGTTGATAAGCTGCCTGATGCTTTCAGGCGCAGAGTACGTAAACATCTTGCCATATTGCGTGAGCGCTTGCTGATTGCCGCTTATTTAGAATCGCATACCCACCTACCCACCGAGTTCGCAAAAGAACAAAAACGCTTAGATCAAAGAAAGGATTAAGTTATGGGTGCACAATCGTTCTGTATACAGCGTACTAAAGGTACAGATACCGCTAAACAGGCATTTGAAGCTGCCCGTGAGCAAGCCGCTTACGATTACGGACATAGAGGCTATACGGGTACGATAGCCGAAAAAAACAGTTATGTAGTATTACCGTGTATTGAGGGTAAAACCCCCGAAGAAAGTGCTTGGCATTACGTGCAGATTGACCACCCCAAAATTTATGATAAGTGGGGTCCGGCAGGATGTATTGAATGCCCCACAACTGATAAATATTACTTTTTCGGGTGGGCAAGTTGCTGACTAAATAGGCATTGTCATGTGTAAATCGTAACTTAAACTATAACAGTGGCAACTAGCAGAAAGGAGTGTGCCATGTATAACTCTCAAGAAGTTTACGATACTGTAGTGCAACATCTGTACGCGCAAGGTGGCAAAAGTTACGGTGACTTCCCCGATGATGCAGGTGCGAAAGGTAGTAGCGGATGCTTGTACCGTAGCCCCGATGGCCGAAAGTGTGCCGTTGGTGCCCTAATACCTGATGATATATATGAGGAGGCTATGGAAGGGTTGAGCATTACGGGTTTAGTGAGTAATTACGAGCGTGTATTGCCTAGCGCGATTACGGCTAACCATGAGTTGTTAGGAATGCTGCAAGAAAGCCATGATAATTACATGGAAGAATATATACCCTTTGACGATACCGCTTTGTATGAGCGTTTGCGCGACGTGGCATACTTCCATAAACTGTTACCCGATGCTTTAGATAAAGCGCGTAAAACATTTCATGATAAAAACAAATTGGCAAAAGCGGAGAGAGAACGTGTTTGATAGAGACCCTAATGGTAAAATGTACATACTCGGTATTGACGATACGGTAATTGTCGGTGACGGTATGTATCGTGGTAGAAAAGGCAAAGTCACGCGGATCAAAGCCAGTAAAATCACCGTTGAGTTGTGGCCTACCGAAAGCCAGAAAAAAGCGGTTATCAATGTAGCGCCTGACTGGGTACATCCTGCACGATAATTATTGCCCTACATCTGTATAAGATGTGGGGCATTTTTGTGACTTACAGGTTGAGTATATGAGCAAGGATTATTTAGGAGGCTCTTCAGAGCCTTTGTTTTTGGCTGGTGCTATATACCCAGTGTGGTAGTAAGTTGCCGCTGGTGAGCCGTTTTTGTTGGCTCTATGGCCTGATGATTATTGTGGTTGTGGGCGTAAGAGCAATTGGGTGAGCGACAAAATAGTGCTTTTAATCGGCATATCTGCTAATACAGTGGTAAGGCATACATGTTATAGAAAGGGCAGAATCACATGCAACCTAACCAAGATAACTCACAAGTTGAACCGAATGATGCAGAAGTGGTAGAGTTACTTAAAACTTTAACCTTCGTCCCTGTAGAAAATACACAGTTTTATAACGGTATAGACTTTCCATATGTGGCATACAACGAAGAGTTCGTAATATTTTCAAACGAAAATATGGACATCCATTGGTACACGATGAATAGTTTTTATAGCGGCGAATTCAATTTAAACGAATTAACGTGATAAAATAGCCATTGTTTTCAGCCAATCAACTGTTAGGCTATACGTGTATATAAGCCATAGAAAGGGCAAACAAATGTCAATACTCCAGTATAATGTAACCGAAATCAAACAACTTTTGGCTGATTGCAAGCGCAAATATCCAGAGCATTTTTGTACTTACGAAAATTTTAATAGCGTTACTCTGGATAAAAACGGTTCTACCGACGAAACAGCAATATATCTAACCGATGTCGGGCAAACCATATATGTATTTGTAGATTCAACAGATAACCAACCTGTTGCTTCTTTTGATCTGTAAAGCCATAGAAAGGGCAAACAAATGGCAATTCTACGCAACCTCAACCAAACAACTCACGCAGAAGATCATAAAATGGCCTTGGAAAAAAGAGGCCAAGAGTTACAGGCTCAACGCAGCGCTATAATTGCCGCGAAAAAAGCCGAAATAGAAAAAATTAAAAATTCACAACTCTTACGTTTCCTCCGGCACGCCAAAATGGCGCCCGAAATCCTTAAAAAAGAAAACGTTTAATCAACATAAAAGGCAAAAGTCACATGGAACTGTATGACATCTGGGTAGTATACACTACCCATGCACCCATCATTTTCGTAATAATCGCAGGCGCGTTTTTAATCTACACAGGCATAAAGGAGTATCGTAAATGATCTACTATCATCGCGAGGCCGACGGGGTTTACACCATCACAAAAAATGCCGCAGTCTACGCTTGGGCCACTTACAGTCGTAAAGCGAAAAAGTGGAAAGTCGTTACAGCACATGGTAAACTCATGCACTATTTTAGTCTTCAGAGCGCCATCCATGGTATTAAACGAGGTGACATTTAAAATTCCTTATAAGGGAATGAATGATATTGGAAATATAGTAAGTAAGTAATTGAAAAATAAACAGATAGTAAGATATGCTGTTTTTTAAAATGGATCGGTGTTTTTATTTTTTATCGTGGATTAAAATATCTTGATATATAGCAATGATTACAAGGGGTTATAGAATATATACAGAGAAATAGGTAAAAGAAACAGGGAAAACTGATATTCAAAAAGTTCCGTTGCGCGCGCGCGCGAGAAACATTTTTAAAAAAATTTCTATATGGCAAAAAGACGATATCTTAATATCATTTTACTTTTCAATAACTTACGATAATATATTGTATAAGTATGTGTCCCTTATAGGAAAAGTTGTTTTTAGGAGAAAATTAAGAAAAATGGCGCGTCCCGGACCGAAACCAAAAAAGCGGGGATACGTCCCGATGGCAGGAAATCCAAAACAAGAACTAGGCTTAACCGAAATGCAAGAACGCTTTGCACGGATTATGGCTTCTGAAGATCTTACCTATACCGAGGCCGCTATCAAGGCTGGATATTCTGAAAAAGCAGCAGGTGTCCAAGGTTCCAAACTCATGAATTGGAACATTTTTCCTCATGTGGTCAATCGTGTGCGTGAGCTTAAACAAGAGCTTGCAAAAAAGTACGACGTCACCTTTGAAAACCATGTAATGAGGCTCGCACAAATTAGAGATATGGCAATTCAGGCCAATAATTATCCAGCTGCAGTGTCAGCAGAAAAAGCAAGAGGACAGGTCGCAGGATTGTATGTGAGTCGACAAGAAATATTAGTCGGTAAAATAGATCAAATGGATAAACACCAAGTTTTAGAAGAAATCAGGCGCTTGCAAAAAGAGTTTCCTGCATTGATGCTTGCTTCATCTCCTGTGATTGATGTGATCCCTATGAAAGAAAAAAAGAATGAGCCAACCAGAAAGAAGTCTTTGGAATCGTTGGAATAATGCCACGAAAGAACTGGTTGACTGGACACGTTTAGAGGCATGGGTAGGGAGCGGCATCCCCGATATGAATGGAATTGTGCGCTGCGATAGTTTGCAAAAATGCAAAGGTCAGGAACTTTGGGTTGAATTGAAGGTCGTCAAGACTAAAGGGGTTATCGTTAAAAACCTATGGAGACCGCAACAAATCGCATGGCAGACAAAAAGATGCTTGTATGCTTGTAATGTCTTTAACTTGGTGAGCCACCCAGACAGACAATCCCTCAAAATTTATTTAGGCTCGACGATTAAACGATTAGTAGATGAAGGTCCATTGTCAGTGGCTCCTGCTTGGGAGGCTGCTGAGCATGATTATGTTGATGCGTTGATTTTCATGCAGTCAATTTTAAAAGATGATTATGCTAAAAACAATGAGAGATGACCGTTATTAACGGTTGAATCTTCATGGACCATTGACCTTCATGTTGTCGCATTTTATTTTGATCTTTTCATCAAATCATCAAATCATCAAAAAAGATAATTTTTGAGAAAAAAGTGTTTATCTTTATTTTATCTTTATGTATACTTTTAATTGTAGGCGATGGGCCTACCATAAAAAAGGATGTCAAATATGTCTAAGCAAGTCGCAGTTGTCAAAACAAATGCTAAATCAGAAGCTGTCGCTCTTTTCGGTACAGCAAACGCAGAAGTCACAACACAATCGCTTCGGGCATGGGTCAATGCCAATGCGGGCGGTGACTGGTCCAAGGTGAAAATTGTAAAGCAAGGCAATATCGTTGCCGATTTCCAAAAAGCGGGTCTTAAAGGTCCGGTACCTTTTGGTTATAATGGAAATCCAATAGGCACACGTGCCCTTTTACAAAATCACTTGTTGGAAAGTCCAACGGTTGCTGACCACTGGACATGGTGTAAATCTGGTCCTAAAGCGGGCATCGGTACTGTCAAGCAGCATACGCCTAATAATCCAGCTTGTCTACTTGCGTTGCTCAATGGCGGCTATAGTCCATCGTCCAAAACTTGGGGGCAGGCTTTTATTCACTTGGTCGCGGCATAAATAAAATAGGCGCGTCGGCAATGTCGGCGCGCTTTTTCTTCGGCGTTCGGTTTTCATCTAATCGTCGCAAAATCAAATTGTCAAATCGCCAATCCCATTGAGACGAGCAGTCGCCAACCCCATTGAGAAACGTGGACCGTAGCTACCGTAACCACTCCTAATATATTTTCTTCTTACTATTTTCTTATATTCAAATCGTCTAATATTCAAATCGTCTAATATTCAAATCGTCTAATATTCAAATCGTCTAATATTCAAATCGTCTAATATTCAAATCGTCTAATGTTCCTTGTGCATCGCATCAATTTTATTGTGCATCGCATATAACTTTTTTTATTTTTATATTACTTTTTTGTTTTATTTTTAAAAATTTTAGTTTATTGTTTTTATTGTAAGCAATTTTGCTTACGTTACAAAAAGGGTTTAAACATGGTTAACACAACAAAAGCGGCCCCCGCCGCAAAGGCGGCCCCCGCCGCCAATACCACCGCCGCCGCCGCCGCATTGTTTGGCACGGCCAACGCGCCCGTAACGGTGCAGGCATTGCGCGCATGGGCAAATGCCAACGCGGGCGGCAATTGGGCCAATGTAAAAATTGTTAAACAAGCGGGCGTGCAAGCCAACTGGCAAGCGCAAGGGCTTAAGGGCCCAGTGCCCTTTGGTTACAATGGCAAGCCGCATAGCACGCGGGCACTGTTACAAAACAACTTGCTTGCGGTGCCAACTTTGGGTGCGCACTGGGTATGGTGCAAAACGGGGCCAAGCTGTAACATTGGCACCGTGGCCGCACATACGCCAAACAACCCAGTATGTTTGTTAGCTATGTTAAATGGCGGGTACAGCCCTAGCAGTGCCACATGGGGCACGGCCTTTTTACATTTAACGGTGTAAAATTACACGCACAATGGCCCGTGGCGCAATGCGCCACGGGTTTTTTTGCGCCTGCTATATAAACATTTGCTTATATAAACATTTGTTTATATAAAGGTACCCTTATGTGCAGTGCAAAATGCCATTGTGCACTGCACTATGCCGCACCCCCCGTAAACGAGCCCGTTGCCAAAACTTTTACTTTAACAGAGTTTTTTACTGTTCGTTATCAATTTTTAAAATTATGCACCCCCCTTTGATCGATACTCGGTTAAGGTACCCCTTGCCGTGCCCCTATATGTAATATATTTCAATAATTATCCCATGGAGAAAGGTTCATTGTCCTATAGCCTTGCGCAGATAGATCAAGTGCCTCCTGACGCGGTTGGTAGGCTTAAGGAATTGTCTCAACGATATGTTGACCTTACCCGTGCTGAAAAGGCTAAGGATTCATTTTTAGATTTTGTGCGTTTTGTTTGGCCTGGATTTATAGCGGGCAGGCACCATGAGCTTGTTGCTGAAAAGTTTGAGTCGATAGCGCGTGGTGAGTTGAAGCGGTTGATTATTAATATGCCGCCGCGCCATACGAAGAGTGAGTTTGCGAGTTATTTGTTTCCTGCTTGGATGGTGGGCCGTAGGCCGATGATGAAGATTATGCAGGCGACCCATACGGCTGATTTGTCGATTGGTTTTGGGCGTAAGGTGAAAACCCTTATGGAAATGTCTGATTACCAGCAGGTGTTTGATGTCCGTTTGAAGAGTGATAGTAAGGCGTCGTACCGTTGGCAGACTGATGTTGGTGGTGAGTATTATGCGGCGGGTGTGGGCGGTAGTATTGCGGGCCGTGGTGCTGATTTGTTTATAGTCGATGACCCGCATAGTGAGCAGGATGCTATGAGTCCGGCGGCGTTGGAAAATGCGTGGGAATGGTACCAAGGTGGCCCGCGCCAACGTTTGCAACCCGGAGGTGCCATAGTGGTGGTTATGACGCGGTGGAGTGAGTTAGACCTTACCGCCAAGTTGCTTAAGCAAAGTGCCGTGGATGCAAAGGCGGACCAGTGGGAAATTATTGAATTTCCTGCTATTTTGCCGAGCGGTAACCCGTTGTGGCCTGAGTTTTGGAAATTAGAGGAGCTAGAAAGTGTTAAGGCCAGTATCCAGTTAAGCAAGTGGCAAGCGCAGTATATGCAGGCCCCTACGGCTGATACCAGCAGTATTATAAAGCGGGAGTGGTGGCGTAGGTGGCAAACTGAAAAAATACCCAAGTTGCAGTATGTGATGCAAACTTATGATACTGCTTTTTTAAAAAACCAAACTGCTGACTTTAGTGCTATACAAACGTGGGGAGTTTTTTACCCAACCGAGGATGCCGCCCCTAATATTATACTTATGGATGCAAAGCAGGGGCGGTGGGAATTCCCCGAGCTGAAGCGTATCGCCATGGATGAGTATAAGTATTGGGAGCCCGAAACTGTGTTAATAGAAAGTAAGGCGGCAGGTTTGCCTTTGACACAGGAATTACGGTCCATGGGTATTCCGGTGGTGAACTTTAGCCCCAGTAGGGGTAATGATAAGCATAGCCGTGTGAATGCCGTTGCCCCGTTATTTGAGGCAGGCATGGTATGGGCACCCGAGGCCAGTTGGGCCGAAGAGGTTATAGAACAATGCGCGGCCTTTCCTTTTGGCGAGCATGATGATATGGTTGACGCAATGACTCAGGCGCTTATGCGGTTTAGGCAGGGTGGATTTATTACTCATCCCGAGGATTACGTGTACGAACGTAACAATGCCCCCGTACGAAGGATTTATTACTGATGGCTAAAAACCCCTTCAATAATATCGAAAAAGATTTACGTAATCAGCCTGTAAGTGCTTTTCCACTCAATGGTCAGATAGATGATTATCCCGTAAATGATGAGTACGAAATCGATAGCACCGCCCAAGAACCCAACGCTAATATTCCCCCCAACGTTGAAGAAGATTACGGCAGTGTTGATGTTCAAATGATGGATGATGGCAGTGCGGTAGTTACTTTGGGCGATGAGCCTGCTTATACAATCAGTTTAGGATTTGGTGATAATTTAGCAAAAACATTAAGCCAAACGCAGCTTAATCGTATCAGTAGTGATTTGTTGTCATTGATTGAAGACGATGATACAGGCCGTGAAGAATGGCGTAAAACATATGAGCAAGGGTTAACTCTGCTCGGTTTGAATTATGAAGAGCGTACTGAACCTTTTGAAGGGGCCACAGGAGTTATTCATCCTATATTAAATGAGGCTGTAATACAGTTTCAAGCACAGGCATATAAAGAGTTGTTACCTCCTGGAGGGCCTGTACGTACGCAAATTCTAGGTGTTTCAACTCCCGAAATCGAAGCACAGGCCGACCGCGTAAAAGAATACATGAATTACCAGCTTACGGAGGTCATGGAAGAATTTGACCCCGAATATGATCAAATGCTGTATTTTGTAGGGTATGGCGGTAGTGCTTTTAAAAAGGTTTATTACGATGGCTATTTAGGCCGTGCCACAAGCCCTGTTATTCAGCCTAAAGATTTGATTGTACCTTATGGTTCAAAAGATTTGTTTACAGCAGAGCGCGTTACACATGTTTTGCGTATGAGCAAAAACGATTTGCTCAAAATGCAGAAAAACGGTTTTTACCAAGATATCGATCTAGAGGAGCCTAGTCAATATGAACAAGATGATATTACTCAGCGCCAAGATCAAATCAGTGGTTTGGAACAAAGTGCTTACTCCGATGAATACATTTTGTACGAATGCCATTGCAACTATGACCTCACTGAGCAAACAAATAGTACTGAAGATGAAAAGGTTGCTGTTCCGTATATTATCACTATAGAAAAACAGTCCGGCAAAATTTTATCTATACGCCGTAACTATAAAGAAAACGATCCCCGTAAACTTAAAAAACAGTACTTTGTACATTACAAGTTCCTTCCGGGACTTGGGTTTTATGGTAGCGGGTTGGTGCACTTGCTTGGTAACCTCAGCCGCAGCAGCACATCATTACTGCGGCAGTTGATTGATGCAGGTACGTTAAGCAATCTTCCGGGAGGGTTCAAGGCCAAGGGCCTACGCATTCAGGATCAAGATTCACCAATTCAACCTGGAGAATGGCGCGATGTTGACGCTCCCGGAGGTGATTTAAGCCAAAGCCTATTGCCTTTGCCGTATAAGGAGCCAAGCGCAACCCTGTATCAGTTGATGGGTTTTTGTATCACAGCGGCTGAAAAATTTGTCGGCACAACTGATTTAGGTATGGCCGAAGGTAATCAGGAAGTACCAGTAGGTACTACAATAGCCGTGTTGGAGCGCGGGGCGCGTATTATGTCGGCGGTGCATAAGCGGCTGCACTATGCTCAAAAACAAGAGTTACGGTTGTTGGCGCAGGTATTTGCTGAATACACTTCGCCAGAGTACCCGTACGATGTATATGGGGCCGAACGTAGTGTTAAACAGAGCGATTTTGATAATCGGGTTGATGTTGTTCCGGTAAGCGACCCGAATATTTTTAGCATGACGCAGCGTATAACTCTCGCCCAAGAGCAGTTGAAGCTAGCTATGGCAGCGCCTGAAATGCACGATATGCATGAGGCTTACCGTAGAATGTACAGTGCCTTGGGTGTGCAAGAAATTGATGCGATTTTAAAGCCCGCTCAAGAACCTACCCCTGTAGGTGCTGCTCAAGAAAATGCTTTGTTGTTAAATGTGCCTAATGGTGCCAAGCCGCCACAAGTTTATCCACAGCAAAACCATATGGCGCATATACAAATCCACCTTGGGTTGATGCGTACGCCGTTAGTACAGTCAACTGCAGGAGCGTTGGCGGCGGTTATGGCTCATATTTATGACCATATCGGGTTTGCAGCGCAACAACAGGTGCTTGGTGGGCAGCAAATGATGCCAAATCAACAACCAAACCCGCAAGTAGAGGCCCAAATAGCCATGTTAGAGGCTCAATTGGCGCAACAGGTGTTTGCAACGCAGCAAAACCCGCCACAAGACCCGCTTGTAGCCCTTAAATCACGTGAACTCGACCTCCGTGAGCAAGAAAACTTGCGTAAAGGTGGCGAAGCTGAGCAAAAAATGCAGTTGGATGCTCGTAAGCAGCGTGAAAAGCAGCAAATTGACCTTGAGCGTATACAAACAACCGAAGATATTGCTAGAATGCGTGTAGAAGCTCAACTTATGAAGAACGGGTTGATATAAAATGGATAATTATAACGGTATCGAACGCATTTTAGCGGAGCGTAGAGCTAAAAGGATGCAGTTTGCCCGTGGTGGCGATGTGCGGGCAGGTGATAGTGTCGGCGGGTTACGTGGTGATACAGGCGCTTATAGTGGTAAGCGTTCAGACACAGGGTATTCTGGCCCTGTTTCGCGCTCCGGTATGGGAGCTACTCAGCGTAATGTGCAAGCTGCACAAAATGCACAAGCAGTCGGCAGTGGGCGTGGAGCTGTGGAATCTTCAGGAGAACGCGCCGCAGCACAGGCAGCACAACAGGCTGCTCAACGTGAGGCTACAAAAGCCGCGCAACAAGCAGCAGTAGAAACAGCAATCCGCAAGCAAAACCAAGCTAACTATAGGGTAACACCATCTAGTGTTTATACTAGGGGCAGCGCTGCAAA